>ENA-ORXT01001166-ORXT01001166.1-marine-metagenome-genome-assembly--contig:-NODE-1166-length-36621-cov-5.001614_pt1 | contig 36621 bp, 25 predicted proteins | sample MGYA00237868_ERZ511482 | MGnify/ENA metagenome assembly ERZ511482 | reverse complement strand
ATCCACGGTGGGCGTGGACGGGAATGAGAGTCTGGTGGTGTTTCCGAGTACGTTGATACCGCGGGGGACGAGGTGAGTGAGTTAGGAGTTAGGAGTTAGGAGGATAAAATGTTTAAACGATAGTTCCTGGCTACTGGCTTCCAGTTCCTGTTTATCTTTGCCGCCCAATAGACTAAAAGATCAATAGCTCCAACAGACCAACAGTCCAACAGCTCCAAAAGACCAACTATGTTTCGCACCCACAACTGCGGTGAACTCCGCCTCACCGACGCCGGCCAACAAGTATCCATCAGCGGCTGGGTCCAGATCGGCCGGGATTTCGGCGGCCTGACCTTCGTCGACCTGCGCGACCGCTACGGCATCACCCAGGTGGTCTTCGACCAGGACGATAAGGCGGAGCTGGCCGACCAGGCCCGCAAGCTGGGCCGCGAGTGGGTCATTCAGGTCAACGGAACGGTACGCGAACGGACGAACAAAAACCCCAACCGCCCCACTGGTGAGGTAGAGATCATCGCCGACGAGCTGATCATTCTGAACAGCGCCAAAACGCCGCCCTTCACCATTGAGGACGACACCGACGGCGGTGACGAACTGCGGATGCAGTATCGCTACCTTGACCTGCGTCGCGGGCCGCTGCAAGCCAACATCATGTTCCGCTCCAAGCTGGCACTGGCCGTACGCGCCTACCTCGGCGGCAAGGATTTCGTGGAGGTGGAAACCCCCTTCCTGATCAAGTCCACCCCCGAAGGCGCGCGCGATTTCGTGGTGCCCAGCCGCCTCAACGAAGGCCAGTTCTACGCCCTGCCGCAGAGCCCCCAGACCTTCAAGCAGCTGCTGATGGTGGCCGGCTACGACCGCTACTTCCAGATCGTGAAGTGTTTCCGCGACGAAGACCTGCGGGCCGACCGCCAGCCGGAATTTACGCAGATCGACTGCGAAATGGCCTTCGTAACGCAGGAGCAGATCCTGAACACCTTCGAAGGGTTGACGCGCCACGTCTTCCAGGAGCTGAAGGGCATCGCGCTGCCCGAATTCCCCCGGATGCAGTATGACGACGCCATGCGCCTCTACGGCTCCGACAAGCCCGACCTCCGCTTCGGCATGCCGTTGGTGGAGCTGAACGACGTGGCTCAGAATAAGGGCTTTAGCGTGTTCGACAGCGCGGAACTGGTTGTGGGTATTCGCGTACCCGGTAAGGCCGACCTGACGCGCAAAAACCTCGACAACCTGACCAAATGGGTCAAGCGGCCGCAGATCGGCGCCAAGGGCCTGGTGTACGTAAAGTGCAACGAAGACGGCAGCTTCAAATCGAGCGTTGACAAGTTCTTCGACCAGGAGGCCCTCGCCGCCTGGGCCACCAAGTGTGACGCCAAGCCGGGTGACCTACTGCTGGTCATCTCCGGCGAAGACGAGAAGAGCCGCGGCCAGCTCGGCAACCTGCGTCTGCACGTGGCCGGCGAGTACGACATGATTCCCGAAGGTGCCTTCGCGCCGCTGTGGGTCGTCGACTTCCCGCTGCTGGAATGGGACGAGGAGAGCGAGCGTTTTCACGCCATGCACCACCCCTTCACCAGCCCCAAGCGCGAGGAGGTGGAGCGGATGCTGAACGGCGACCACGAAACGATGAAATCCCTCAAGGCCGACGCCTACGACCTCGTGATCAACGGCGCGGAGATCGGCGGCGGTTCGGTCCGGATCTACGACCGGGCGTTGCAGGAGAAGAACTTCCAATTGCTCGGCTTCACGCCCGAGGAAGCGGAAGAACAGTTCGGCTTCCTGATGGGTGCCTTCGAGTACGGTGCCCCACCCCACGCCGGTATCGCCTTCGGTTTCGACCGCCTGTGCGCGGTGATGAACGGGCAGTCGTCCATCCGCGATTTCATCGCCTTCCCAAAGAACAACCAGGGGCGCGACGTGATGATTGACGCGCCGGCTTCGATTGACGCGGCGCAGTGTAAGGAACTGAATTTGAAGGTGACGGTTTAAGCTCCTGTATTCGTTTTCATCAGTCTGCCATCAGTTCCAGAACGAATTGATGGCAGGCTTTTTCGTTGAACAGAGCAGCCATAGGTATGGACAGGCGTTGGAAAGCGACGCATCTGATCTTATCATCGGCGGCGTAAACCACCACGGGTTCAAATTTACTCCCTTCAGAGTGACGGATGTTGCAGTACTGTTCTACTGTTTCTTTTTCGGTATCGACAATCCAATATTCCCGAACTCCGTGAGCTTCGTAAGAATCCTTTTTTACGCCACGATCTCTTCGTTTGGCCGATGGGGAAAGTACCTCAACGATAAATTCCGGAGCAGGATAAACCATCATATCCTTTTCAAATTTATCGGAATCTTCCTTTAACCAAACGCAGATGTCTGGCTCGTAATCGTTGCGCCCCAGCGAGACCAGTGCCTTTTCCACACGCATTACCCCAAGGTCATGATGAGTAACGTAGAAACCAAATATCTTACTGAGCGTGGTGGTTACAAGCAAGTGTCCTTCTTTGGCGGGGCTGTGCATTATGATTTCTCCGTTGATAAACTCCGCCTTCCGGTCAGGAGTGAGCCACTCACGGAATTCTTTCCGGTCCAGCCGCTCTTGCGCCAATGCAAGTCTGGCTTCTTCAAGAATTTCTTCCACGTTCGGCTCGCGCATAATGAGGTCGACGATCTTGTTCATAGCTTCTCCATTTATGCTAAGATAAGGGGTAGGCGGGAAGAAAAGTTGGACGGGCCGTCCGGACATACGAAGAATTATTACCTGAACCGATACCGCGTTGTCCTTAACTTCCCCTTCTTCACCAACAAATTATCGTTCACCCCCTGCTTCAGATCACGCGTTGCCGTAGGACCTGAGATCGTCTTGTGGTACAGCTGATAATCCTTCCTGCTGAAGTCTTCCGCCGTAAGTTGATCTTTGAAGGAAAGGATGCGGCTCTTGAAATCTTGCCGGACGTTAATCCGCCCCGCTTCGTATTCCAGTGCGGTCTTCAAAGCGTCGAGCATAAAGTAAATGAACGGATCAGAGTTGCCCAATGACTGGCTATCCGCAAGTGCCTGGTAGTAACCCTGCTGACGCTGGTGTATGATGGTTTCAAAAGGGACAAACTGAAGAATGGGATAACTTTTCGTTAGAACAAGCGTCTGCCATAATCGTCCCATTCGCCCGTTACCATCGGAGAACGGGTGGATGAATTCAAATTCATAGTGGAACACACAGCTTTGGATGATTTTCTCTTCATCATAATTGCACAAATAATCAAATAGCTGCCCCATCAGTTTGGGTACCATCTTAAATGGCGGCCCGATGTGAATTACCTTCGTACCGTCTACAACTCCCACACCACTTCTACGATACTTTCCGGCATCATCGATGAGCCCGGCCATCAGTAATTTGTGACTTTTCAGCAAATCGTCTTCTTTCTCCGCGTCAAGTTCCGTGATGATGTCATACACTTTGAGTGCATTCCTGACTTCAAGGATTTCACGTGGAGGGCCAATGACGGTTTTACCATCAAGAATGTCCGAGATTTGATCCTCGGACAACGTATTTCCTTCGATGGCGAGACTTGAGCGTACCGTCTTGATCTTATTCTGACGGCGAAGGCGTAAGTTCCCCGTTAGTAGCTGATAGCCTTGGATCTTACCGATCAGGAGATTGACCTCACCGACGGTCTTGATAATGGAAGAGGTCAGCGTGTAAGGAGGCTTATAGGCCATGATAATATCATTTGATAGCATCACAAGATAGGAAATGATTAGATCATATGATCTAATCATTTTACTGGAAATGAACTTACTCTGATGGATGATACCAGTTTCCTCCTCAAATTCAATTATTGGTACAGCCTCCCAACCCGTAATTTCGCGCCGTGCCAAAATGAAAGAGGGAAAGGGTAACAAGAAGTAAGGCGACTTCCCTCTTTTACCCCCTTCCTCCTTTACCCCTTACTCCAATGAACGTACCCCAACTCTTCGCCACCATCTACGCCCACCTCCCCGAGGTAAACACCGGTAAAGTAGCCGCTTACATTCCCGAACTGGCGAAGGTAGACGCCGGCAAATTCGGCGTGCAGGCCACCACGATCGACGGACGGACGTTCAGTTTCGGCGACGCGACCGAGCCGTTCAGCATCCAGTCCATCGCTAAAGTATTTTCGCTGACGATGGCTTACCAACGGGAGCATCAGGGCCTGTGGAAACGGGTCGGCGTCGAGCCCAGCGGTACGCCCTTCAATAGCCTCGTGCAGCTGGAGCGCGACCGTGGCATCCCCCGCAACCCGATGATGAACGCCGGCGCGCTCGTTGTTTGCGACGTGCTGCTGGATCACCTGACGGACCCGAAGACGGAACTGCTCGCCTTCGTCCGTTCGCTCTCCGGCGACGAGTCGATTGGCTTTAACTCCGCCGTCGCCCAGTCGGAGCTCGCCAACTCGGCGCGCAACCGCGCGCTGGTGGAGTTCATGCGCTCCTTAGGCAACATTAGCCACCCGACGGATGCGGTGCTCGATTTCTACTGCCACCTCTGTGCGCTGGAGATGGACTGCGGGCAGCTTTCCCGCAGCTTCCTCTTCCTGGCCAACAAGGGTATTTCCCCGCTTACCGGCAAACGGATTGTCGCCGGTAGCATGACCAAGCGCCTCAACGCCGTGATGCAGCTGTGTGGTTTCTACGACGAGGCGGGTGAATTTTCCTTCCGCGTCGGCCTGCCGGGTAAAAGTGGCGTGGGCGGCGGCATCGTGGCCGTTCACCCGGGAGATTATGCGATCACGGTTTGGAGCCCGCCGCTCAACTACAAAGGCAACTCGCACCACGGCATGGCGTTTTTGGAGGCGTTTACAACGGAAATCGGGGAGAGTGTTTTCTAGCAGGCTGTCGGGGAAGAAAAGTACCCAGCTGAAGGCCGTCAGCACGTTGATCAGCATACCGAAGGCAAAACGCAACCCCCTGCAATTTAGACCGACCGCTGTAATCCGTGCAGATCTCGAAACCAAGTGCGTTATAGGGCACCAGGAAGACGGTCATGCCCGTACGCATCAGCAGGTTGATCACCATCAGCCACCCAAAGACGGCGTACTCACTCTCGAAGCCATCCGGCACCAACCAAAGCAGCGCGTAAAAAAAGACCGTCAGCAAGCCACCCAGCAGCATGTACGGGTGACGTTTGCCCCAGCGGCTACGGGTATTGTCCGAGATATGGCCCATGATGGGGTCGGTGATCGCGTCCCAGAAAATCGAAATGCTGATCGCCAGACCGGCCAGCGTCGCGTCCAACCCGATAACCTGGGTGTAATAGAGCATGGCGAAATTCAGGATGGAATTCAGGAAGATCGAGGTGACGCCGTCTCCGTAAGCGTACGCAATAATGTCTCGCATAGGAGTAGTACGCTCTTCTTGTAATACCTTGCTCATGATCGGTGTTTTAGCCTGTTTGAGATGTTGCGCCGCCGGTTCGCTGAAAAGGCGCAAAAGGGTAAGCAGTCCGTTTAAACCTCAAATTACCCGCCCTGGCCAGGCCCGGCATCCTGTAGTCACCCGGCGGAAGAAGAAGGAAGAGCGGGCCGCTAATCGATCCTCGGGCGTAACAATCCGCCGCGTGGGCGCATTGCGGGGTAAGGCGCTCCTGACCTAAAATCCTCCACCCGCCGTATCTTTCCCACTATGTTCGACCCAATCCGGGAACTAATCGCCCAACACCGCATCCCCCAGGCCCTGGCCGAGGCGGCTAAGCTCGACCTTCAGCCAGGTCGCCGCAGCCAACTCCTTAACTTCCGTCGCCGTTGGAATCAGCTGACGGAGGAAAGCATCAACAATACCCGGGAGGCTCGTTTGCTGAAGATCGAGGAGAATGACGTGATCGTCGACTTCATGCGCTGGCTGGATGCGCTGGAATACAGCGGTGGGGAAGACGAAGCTGTCCCAAGCCCGCTACCACCTCATGCCGGTGCACCGGCAACCGCTCAAACAACTACGGCGACCAGCTCCGGCGAGGGGTTTAGCAACAAGAACCGGCTGATGCCCATCCTCCTCGGTCTTTTGGGGTTGATCATCGTATCCGTCGTTGGCTATATCCTGGCAACGGATAAAGAATCTTCCGTTCTCCCGCCGGAAGTCGTGGTGAAAGAACAGCCCGCCGGGCAACCGGCGGATACCCCGCCACCCAACACACCGGCACCAGATAAGCCCGAACCCGATAAACCCGCTGACACCCCAACACCCGCCGACCCGAAGCCCGGTGGTTCCCGGCCCGACAAACCCGCCAGCCTCGCCACCGACCTCGTAGCCGTGCCCGCCCGCATCGACCCGTCCGTCTTGGCCCCCGCCAATGTTATGAAGATGGATACCGCCCGGCTGATCAACCCCGGCGTATTATTCACCAACATATCGCTGATGACGAACGGCAGTCAGGTCGACCTGGCCGTCGCTGTATATAAGGCGAACAAATCCCCCACAAAGTTCGACGCGAAACTGACCAACAACCTCAGCGGCTACCTCCAGCGGGAGATTAAGCCCATGAAAGTTTCCGACGACGTGCTGACCAGCACTTTCCATAACCTCGAAGGCCGCGAAAGGCTGACCTTACGCGGCTTCATGACCGATAAGCGGCTGAAGGCCAACCGCGCTCGGTACATCCTTACCGCTGACGTGCGCAACATTGACAGTCAGGGGAAGGGATACCTCCGCCTGATGCTGTACGACGTGGCACGGGGAAAAGGCTTCACAAGGAGAAAATCTATCGACATCGGCACCTCAACCCGCTTGAAAGAAAAAGACTTAGCCTACGCGGCGCGGGACTATCTCAAGGAAATGAAAGACCGGGGGCTGTTCAAATAGGCTGATGGTACACGTCCCACAAGACCAATAGACCAATTAATACATTTAACACATCGCCTACACCTAATTCCCACGCTAAAGCATTTACCTATTGACAACCGATTAAAACTATGCGTTTCGCCCTCCCACTATTGCTTTTCACCTTCCTCTGCACCTGCGGCCCCGCCCAAATATCGGCGCAAACCGGCTACACCAAGGTCGACGGGAAGTACTACCCGTACATGGTCGACGACTGCGGCGATACGCTGATCGTGGCCCAACTCGGCGACGTTTCCGTCAGTTCGCCTGAAGTGTTCGACACCGAGGAAGAGTACAAATTGTACCGCCGTTACCGGATCTACGCCCAGCGCGCTTACCCCTACGCCGTCGACGCCATCCGCATATTTCGGGAGACGGAATACATGACGCAAAGCATGAATAAGCGCGAGCAAAAACGGTACAACAAAAACCTGCAAAAGGAGCTGAAGGATAAGTTCGAAGAGCCGCTCAAGAAAATGTCGAAGACCCAGGGAAAGGTGCTGATCGCGATGATCGAAAACGAGATCGACATCCCGATTTACGACCTGATCAAGGAGTTGCGCGGCGGCATGACGGCGCGTTACTGGGCGACCCTCGGCGGGCTGTACGGTCACAAACTCAAGCAAAAATACACCATCGGTGAGGATCGGATTTTAGATGCCGTGCTCGATGATTTCGACGTGAGTTACGAGGTACCGACGGTGGAACTGGAATAAAAAAGGGAAGAGAACCGATCTTTACGCCCTTATTCCTTTCACCCTTTATTCCGGGGGCGCGGACGCGGGTGCCGCGGAACGGGCAACCGCGCCGGTAACACCGTTAGCCTAGTGGGTAAAAGCCTACCCAAAAGGCAACGAGTCAAACAAACTACTCTCCTCCTCCATCTCCTCGATGTCCTCGCTCTCCACCAGGTAGAGGCTGGATTTGGCGCGGGTGATGGCGACGTACTTGAGGTTGATCTCCTGCACCTTCTCCCAGTCCTTTTGCCGTGGTCGGCCCATCGGTAATTTGTCGTAGTCCAGCACGAATACGCGGTCTTCCTCCAGCCCCTTGGCGCGGTGGATGGTGGAGAGCTTGATGGCCCCTTTTTTGGCGGAAACGTAATCCTTTATTCGCTCCAGCACCTTACTGACGGTGGTACACTTGCGTTGCCAGAGTTCCCACTTCTTGTGCAGGAATTCCATGCGCTTTTCGAGGTATTCGTTTTCGGCCTCCAGGAACAATTCCCGTTCGGTGACCTTGGCGATCTTGGCGGCGTTCTGACGAATCACCCAGCGGTTGCGGTTGAGCACGATGTCCTTCAGGGCCTCGAAGCCTTTGTAGCGGCGTTTGATGCTGGCCTGGAGTTCGTCCTGCTTGAAGAGCGACTTGAGTTCACCGATAAACTCCCGCGCCTCGTCTTCGGAGACCCGCACCTTGATGTCCTTGTCGATGAAGTCGAAGATCAGTACCAGCAGCGGCGCGCGCAGGCGGCTGATGATGAGGTCGTCCGGTCTGGCGATCTCCACTACCTCCTCGACAAGGATGGACTCGACCGTACCGAATTCTTCCTTCGCCCCCACGATGTCTTCGCGAATCTCCCGGGCCAGGGCGATCACGCCCGCCGGGCAACGGAAGCAGGTGGTCAGCGGCAGTTCCGTGGCGCGGGTCATGCGGGCAACGCGGCTGAAGGAATCGACATCCGCCCCCGTAAAGCCGTAGATCGACTGCCGCGGGTCGCCGACGGCCAACACCCGGCTCCCCTTCTTGCCGTACTTGGCGGCCACGGCAAATTGCGCCTTCGACAGGTCCTGGCATTCGTCGATGAAGATCCAGTCGTACTTCGTCGTCGCGTTCAGCTTCCAGATGAAGGGCAGGTAGATCATATCGGTAAAGTCGATCACGTAACTGCGCGCGGCCAGTTCCGTGCCCGACGTCAGCAGCAGGCGGTGGGCGGCGTAATAGACTTCCAGCTCTTCGCGGAAGGTCTTGCTCTTTTCCTCATTTGGCGTGAAAATGCCGAAATGCTCCACCAGCTCCTGGAAATCCTCGAAGGTCGGCCCGTTCAGCGTCGCCCGGTGCTTTTGATTGATGTCCAGTAACCGCCGCTGGATGCGGAAGAGCAGGTTCTTGATGGCAAAACTCTGGCGGCTGTCGCCCTGCTTCGCCGCGGAGGGGTTCAGGTTGTTGAGCTCGCAGAGGGCTTTGACGTGGGGGGATAGCTTGGTTTGCATTTCCTCCCCCCGGTACAGCGTCGAGTACTTATGCTCGCGCAGGTCCAGCCGCGTCTGGTAATCGCTGTTCTCCCGCAGGATGCGCAGCCCCAGACTGTGAATGGTCTGTACCGTCACCTCCGGCATTCCCCGCTCGCGGAATTTTCGCCCGATCTCTTTAGCGATGCTGTTGTTGAACGCGCAGAACAACACCTTCGCCGGGTCTTTGGCGAAGCGCGTACACTCCATGATCGTCGTCGTCTTCCCCGCGCCGGCCACCGCGTCGATGATGCCGTGGCCCTTTCCGCTTTTTACAAAGTCGAAGATGCGTTGCTGTTCGGGGGTAAAAGTCATATTTAGACCGTTAGAAGTTAGTATGTTAGAAGTTTGCCACTTACTGCCGGCCAACCAAATACTAACTAATCGCCGGTAAGATAGCAACAAAACAAACAATTGTGTTTGCATCCTTACCGTAACGTTAAGAAGGCGTTAGCGTATTGATAGGGGGCCATAAGATTCCCGTTGGTGCGGTTACTTACATCGTCAGTCCTGAATTACGCCCGAGTGTAGGGCATCTAACAAACTAACGGTCTAACAAACTAACGATCTCTCTCCTTGTCCGCAAAAATTACCTGGACCAGCGCCGCGGCCCTCGTCATCGCCAACATGATCGGTACCGGTGCCTTCACCACCCTCGGCCTCCAGCTGGAATGGATCGCTAACGGGCCGGCCCTGCTACTGCTCTGGGCGATCGGCGGTCTGGTGGCCTGGTGCGGCGCGGTGAGCTACGCGGAGCTGGGTACCCGCCTGCCGCGCTCGGGTGGCGAGGCGCATTTCCTGGCCGAGATCTTTCACCCGCTGCTCGGTTTTCTCAGCGGCTGGGTGAGCCTGACGGTGGGCTTCGCCGCCGCCGTGGCCCTTTCCGCCATGGCCGTCGGGCAGTATATGGCGGCATGGACGGGCTGGCCGCCGCTCGTTACCGCCGCCGGTTCCATCGTATTGCTCTCGCTGGCGCACAGCCTCGGCACCCGCGAATCGAGCCGCTTGCAGAACGGGCTGACGGCCGTCAAACTACTCGTGGTGCTGGCACTCGGGCTGGCCGGTGCGCTGCTGCCCGTACCGGAAGCGGCGGAGGTCGACTGGTCGCTCGACGGGCTGGATACCGTCTGGTCGCCCGGCGCGGCGATCGCGATGATCAGTGTTTTCTACGCCTTCAGCGGCTGGAACGCGGCGGCCTACATCGTCGAGGAGATTAAAGAGCCGCGCAAAAATCTGCCGCGCGCCCTCGTCATCGGCACGCTGGTGGTCAGCGGTTTATTCCTGCTGTTGCAGTATGGTTTTTTACGGCAGGCGGGCGCGGCGGCACTGACCGGTCAGATCGACGTGGCGCAGATCGCGGCCGGAGCGATGTTCGGTCCGCGCGTCGGCGCGTGGGTCAGCCTGATGATCGGCGTGCTGCTGCTGACCGGCATTTCGGCGATGATCTGGGTCGGACCCCGCGTGGTGCGCGCCATGGGCGACAGTCACCAGCTTTGGCGGACGTTCAGCAAGTTGAGCAAGGGTGGCATGCCCCTGCGCGCCACCTGGTTGCAAGGCGGCATCAGCCTCTTCCTGGTCTTCACCGCCAGTTTCGAGCGCGTGTTGATGTACAGCGGCTTCGTGCTCCAGCTCTTCACCTTTCTGGCCGTCGTGGGCCTGCTGGTCCTGCGCTACCGTTCGCCGGAGAAGACAGGTTATTGCTCGCCTCTCTACCCTTTACCCCAGCTGCTTTTCCTGGCCTTCAGCGCGTGGTCGCTGGTGTACCTGCTCAAGAATCAGCCATTGGAAAGCCTGCTAGGCCTGCTCAACGTCGTCGCCGGCCTGGCCGCCTACTACTTCGACGTCCGCGTTCCCGAACGCGCCGTAGAGTAAGAAATAGCGGAGCACTAAGTTGACGGTTCACAAACGGTGCTCGCGGCACTACGATGACTCAATTTCAAGCAGACAACTTATTCTTCCGCGGTCCCTGACGCTTATTCGGGCGCGGACGCGGGTATGCAAAGGAAGGATCGGAGGCCTCGTTCAGGATGGTATAGCCGTCCGTAAATATTTAGGCGGAAAAGCAGCGGTCTGGCGAAGACGTCCGTATGTTCTCCGGACCGCCGCATCCGGGACGCGCGCGCCGCATCGCCATACGCACTTTACCAGAAGTAAGCCAGCAAAGCACCCATAATAATCACCAGCAAACAAGCCTGCACCCGCCAGTCCGCCAATCCCGTCGCTCCCTCGTCCGCGGCCAGCAATCCAGGGCGGTAGACCAGGTCCGCGATCGCCGCCTGGTCGGGTGCCGTGGTTGCCCGGCTTACCAATACAAAGATTACCGTACATACCGCGACCATCAGCCCTACGTTGGTCGTAAAGTGAAACGGCCACATCTCCCATTGACCGAGCAGGAACAGCAGCACGCCGAGTCCCGTACCCAGCACCAGCGTCCAGAAGGCTCCCGGTCCGTTACCCCGTTTATAAAATACACCCACCAAAAAGACTACCACGATCGGCGGTACGATGATGGAAAACATCTGTTGGAGGTATGACCAGATACCGGAGAAGTTAGCGATCTGGGGAGCCCAGAGCGCGGCAACGACCATTAGGATGACGGTAGTGACGCGGCCGTAATTAGCCACCTCCTTATCCGTGAGTAAGCCCTTTCGGTCCGTCACCACCATCTCCCCGTGTTGCATACTCCCGGCCATCGTAGCCGTCTGCCCCCGAGAGTCGATGAAATCTTTCACCACCAACGTGGAGGCGGAGTTCAAAGTAGAGTCCACGCTCGACATAATGGCGGCGATCAGGCCCGCCAGTACGAGGCCGACCATGCCGGCCGGAAGGATGGTAAGAATAGCCGTAGGCAGTACCTGGTCCCCGTTCTCAAGCCCCGGCAATAAACTGATCGCCATCGCCCCTGGAATGACCATAATGAACAGCGGAATTATTTTCAGAAACCCCGCCAGCATCACGCCGCTTCGCGCGTTCCGCAGGTCTTTAGCACCCAGCACCCGCTGAACGATATACTGGTTAGTGCTCCAGTACCAGAACCCGAGAAAGGGTACGCCGAGCAGCAGCCCGGTCCAGGGCAGATTCGGGTGGTCGAGGTCACGCACTACGGAGAAGTGCCCCTCCGGCGCGGAAGCGACCACCGCTCCCCAATCAAAATCCATCTTCTCGAACATCATATAGGTCAGTACGGAACAACCAATAATCAGCACGATCGCCTGAATAGCATCCGTATACACCACCGCTTTCAACCCCCCGAACGCGGTATACAAGCCGGCGATCAGGGCCAGGACAAAACATGTCTGCCAAAGAACAAGCCCGGGAAAGAACAACTGCAGCACCAGCGACCCCGCATACAAACCTCCCGCCGTATCCACCACGATACTCGTGAAGATCGTAACGGCCGAAAAGAACAACCGTGAGCGCCGGTCAAACCGAAGCTCTAAAAATTCCGGGATCGTCGTGATGCGCGATTTGATGTACAACGGCACGAATATCGCCGCGGCGATGATCAGCGGAATACCCGACAGCCACTCGTAGACCGAGTCCACGATGCCCGTGGAATACGCCGCCCCGGAAAGACCGATCAGCGTCGTCGTCGAAATGTTAGACGCGAATAGCGACAAACCGATGATGCCCCAGCCAAACGTACGACCGCCTAAAAAAAGATCTTCCCCCGTGCTAGTCTTACTGGCGATCCATAAGCCGATGCCGAGCACGACGATGAAGTAGACCGCAATGACAATGAGGTCTAGGGTGGCAATGCCATTGTTAATTATTTCCACTACTTTGATCGAGTTTAAGCTAAAAAATAAAGTCTACGCCCTGAAAGGCTATCTAAAACAATCTTGGAAGGACTGACCCCACTTTCGCTAATCCCGCGACTCGGGGGCGACCCTTACCTTCAATAATCCTGACGCCGGCACCTCTACCAGGTGAACGCCCGCCGTGAAGCTACCAGAAATTTTCGTTTCCCGCCCACGGCAATCCATAATTATGAATTCGCATTCTCCGGAATCTTGAAATTGCAGCACCACCCGCTCGTCCATCCGCCCGTTGATCACGTCCAGCGAGGTGACGTCGGTCGGCATGGGAACGATGGCCGCGCCGTACAGCCCGACGATCATCCGCTCGCCGTCGCGGACGGACAGCATCGGGTAGTTTTCCAGCGGCCCGTGGGCGCGCAGGTCGCCGCCCATCAGCAGGTCGGCGTTGTCGTTGTAATATCCCGTCCAGAAGCCGATCATCTCCAGGTGTTCGGGCGACTGCTCCGCCAGGCGAACGGAAAGTTGCGGCACCGAGAACAGCACGTTGTTGATCTGCAAAGCGGCCAGTTCAACGGTTTCCTCGGCGTGCCACATGAACATGTCGGAATGAACGATGCCGCCGCCGCCGATCAGCCGCACGTCCGTCGTTCGCAGCCGGTTCGTCGCGCTGTCATTTGGGCAATCGAAGGCCCGGAAGAGGTTACCCAGCCGCCGCAACGCCGGGCCGATATACTTTTGCCGGAACTCGATCAGCACGTCGGGCCGCACGGCCCGCAGTTGCGTCGAGATGTCGTTGATCAACCGCAGTACGGCCTCATTTACGTTGGCATAGTCGCGCCCGTCGGCTTTACCGAGCGGCGTTTCGGGGTACATCTTGAAATCGTCGATGAAGTCCAGCTTGAGTCCGTCCAGCTTCCATTCCGTCAGTGCCTGTACGTACTTCCCGATCAGGTGCGCGCGCACATCCGGGTAACGGGGGTCGAAAACGGGTGCCCAGCGGTGGTTTTCCGTCAGGAACTTACCCTTAAAATGCCGGTACGCGCGGCTCTTCGGCCCACAGAAGGGAACGGAGTACCAGATCATCGCCCGCATACCGAGGGCGTGCACGTCATCGACGAAGCGGCGCATCTCGGTAAAGCGGTCGGGCGTCCAGTCGCCGGTATAGTCGTATCCGCGCTGATTGTCCATCGTCTGCCAGCCGTCGTCGACGATGATGGTTTTGTAGCCCAGGTCTTTTGACAGCCGGCATTCGGCCAGCATGGCCTCCGGGGTCATCTCCTGGTGGTAAGCGTACCAGGTGCTGTAGATGGGGTCCGTGGCAAAGGCGGGCACCGGCATCAGTTCGCCCGCCGGCACTTGGCCGTCCCACCAGCGGCCGACGTCTTGCAGCGCGGCGCAATAGGTATTTTCACGACGGTCGATGTAAAGCTCGGCGGTGTATTCCGTAAAGGGTTCCACCGCCTCCTCGAACAGGGTCACGCCGCAGTACAGCAGGTTATTTTCCTCCCGGACGGGCGCGGCGAGTTTAGCCGTGTTAACGGCGTCGGAAAAGGCGAAGGTGAGGTGGTTCTCATCCCGGTGGCCGAATATGCTGATGGCGGGGGCGTCGACCGAAATGCGGCTTTCCACGTCCGCCGGTTCCCAGTCCGCAAGCAGTCGTTTTTCGTAAAGCGCGCCGGAAGTCCAGACGCCTTTGACGTTGAGCGCGGGGTAGCGCCAGTGTATTTTGAGGGGTGATGGAGTAGCGGCTTGGTCGGCACTCAAGCTCAACCGGTAGATGCTGATGTTGTCTTCCTCTGAAACCAGGGTGAAGTCCAGTTTAAAGGGAGCGGTATCCCCCTGTATTTCGGGAGAGATGTCGTGACGCAGCCTGGCTGTCGCCGGATGGCCTGCTCCATCTGAAGTGATCGTCATTTGTAGTGTAACTTCAACGAGTGATGATGAAAAAAAAGGCTTGAAAAAAGCCGGGAGCTTGAAAAAGCTCAGGTAAGTACTTACGCTCGAAAATTTACGACAACCGCTGGCGACAGGATCAGAGGGCATCCGAAGAAGTACCTTCGCACCCGCGTCCCCGCCAAAAGAGAAGCCGTAAACGTATGGGATAACGAGGACGCTTTCCGGAAAAGAAAAGCGCCCTCGCTATGTCAACTATTGACTATTCGATACGGACCTATTCCCGGTAACCCTCGTTTTGTACGAGGTTGGGATTGGCGTCGATTTCACTCTGCGGAAGCCAGACCAACTCGTGCTTGTTTTCCTGGAAGACCCCGCCACTCAGACTTTTAGGGTTGGATCCGTGCAGGGAGTTTTCGCCGAGGTAATCATCGGCGAGCTCCCAGCGAACGAGGTCGAAGAAGCGGTGGCTTTCCCCCGTCAGTTCCAGCACGCGTTCATCAATGATGGCCTGGCGAACTTCGTCCTGATCGTCGGTGTCGTCGTCGAGGTCGTCGACCTGAGCGCGCTCGCGCACCTGGTTGATCAACTCGATGGCCGCACCGGTGTCCCCGCTTTCGTTTTGTGCTTCGGCCAGCATCAGGAGCACGTCAGCGTAGCGGATGATGCGCCAGTTGTTGCCGACGTTGGCACCGAGAAATTGCACCTGGTCGCGCGTACCGAGGTCAAGGCCGGCGTACTTCTTGGTGAAGATGGGCTCAACGCCGTCGTTATTGGCAACGGTGATGTCTCCGGCAAAGTCCGTCAGAAAGTCCGTACCGCCGTAACCTTCCGAACCTTCGTAATCGTAAGCCAATGTAGCGTTACGGCGAACCGTTTCCCCGTTGGCCTCGAAGAGGTCCTTCACCCAGCTGTTGATGAAGTGGCCCTGGTCGGGGCTCTTGGACGGCGGGGCGTAGTCGATATGGTAAGTGCCGAGGTTGCCTACACCGGCGACATCCGTGCCCCAGGCAAAGTTCGTCTGGCCGAGGTACTGCAGGGAGAAAATCTCTTCCTCGTTGTACTCATTGTCTATCCCGAAGTTCTCTTCATAACGGTCAGCGGGCAGCAGGCTGTAGCGACCGTCGGTGATGCGGGTGAAACTCGCGGCGGCTTCGCTCCACTTTTCCTGGTAGAGCTGTGTTTTCCCCAGCAGCGCAATGGCGGCGCCGGCCGTTGGGCGGCCGGCATCGTTGGCTCCCCAGGCACTGGGCAGCAGATCAGCGGCCTGGTTCAGGTCGGCTTCGATCTGGGCGTAGACGGCGGAAGGCTCCGCCTGGCTCGGAAATAGTTCCTCATCCGTTTCCGGTGTCTTGGTCACCAGCGGGACGTTGCCATACAGGTGCAGCAGGTACCAGTAATCGAAGGCGCGCATGAAGTAAGCTTGCCCCAGAATCTCGTTACGGGCACCGGCGTCCGGCACGTTCGTCTCGTTGACGTTCTCCAGGATGGAGTTGGCGCGGAAGATCGATTTGTACATCTCCTGGTAAGGCTCCGTCGCCCAGCGGGAGGTTCCCGGCCCGCCCTGGAAGGTGGACATGGTGGTATTGATACCGAAGGGACGGATGTTGTACGCGTCGGAACGCAGGATAGCGCCCGTATGCACGATCCGGCCCCAAAAGAAGGTATTGGCGATGGGGTGGAACATACCGTTGACGGCCAGACGGGCGTCGGATTCATCCTGCCAAAAGTTGGGCGCGGACACCTGGTTGGTGTTGACCTGATCGAGAGCATCCTCGGAGCAGGAAGTGGGCAGCAGCGCAAGGCAGAGGAATACCGCACTGAGCAGAGACAGTTTAATAGACTGTTTCATGATGTTTTGATTTGATAGTTAGTAAAGCACTTTCCGAAGGGCGCGGGCGCGGGTATGCGGGGCCACGTCCTTCGGAAAGGCAGTGATTGTTGAGGAGGTTGCGGGTTGCAGGTTCCAGGTTGCAACCTGGAACCTGCAACCTGATTAAAATCCGGCTTGAACGCCGACCATGAAGGTGCGGGCCAGGGGGTAAGCACGCACGTCGAGGCCTCGGCCCAACAGCGGGTTAGCGTTGCCGGCGCGGCCGCCCTGAGCGGAGGAAATATCGGGGTTGTAACCGGTGTAACCCGTCAGCGTCAGCAGGTTCTGCGCCGTCACGAAGACGCGCAGGTTACCCAGCCAGTCGACGTTGTCGGTGCCCAGCTTGTAGCCCACTTCCAACGTCCGAAGGCGCAGGTAAGACGCGTCTTCGACGAAAAAGCTGGAAGGCGCGCGATTCTCCGCTTGATCCAGCGTAGTGGAGCGGGGAATATCGGTATTGGTATTGGTCGGTGTCCAGGCGTTGAGCACGTCCGTCAGTTTGTTGTCGTCCGCCCAGAAAATGTTGTAGAACTTATTTACGTTGTAAATCTCGTTACCCTGGCTGCCCTGGAAGAAAACACCGAAATCAAGGTTGCCCGCGCTGCCGGTGAAGTTAAAACCGTAGATGAAGTCGGGCGTCGGGTCACCGAGCACGATCTGGTCGTCGTTGTTGATCACGCCGTCACCGTTCTGGTCTTTACGGATAAAGTCACCGGGCGACACCAACGAACGACGCGCGGCGTCATCACTGATGTTCGGGTCATTATCGATGGCGGCCTGGTCAGCGTAAACACCGACTGTCTCAAAGCCGAAGTAAACTCCGGGGGCTTCGCCGACAATAAAACGGTTAACCACCGTCGCGTCCTCCGAGATGGAAGGCCCGGTCAGCGGGTTAGGAAGTTCCGTGATCTCGCTGTTGAACGTGGAAATGTTGAAGGCGAGGTTCAGTTTGAAGGAACCGTTATTGACGGCGCGGTACACACCGTCCAGCTCGAAGCCTTTATTCTGGATGCCGGCCGCATTCTGAAAGACGGGCAGTGCCGTACCGGAAGAAGCCGGGAGGCGTACGCCCACCAGTACATCGGATACGTTCTTGATGTAGTACTCCGCGGAGAAAGCCAGCTTATCGTTCCACAGGCCGACGTCGATGCCGACGTTGGAAGTCTTAGACGTTTCCCACTTGATGTCGGGGGATACCAGCTGAGTTTGCGCGAAGCCGGGAACGACCGCGCCGCCGAAAGAAGTCGGAGAGTTGATGCCCAGCGTAGGCTGGAAGGAGTAATCCGGGATGTTCTGCGCGCCCAGCTCCCCGTAACCGGCCCGAAACTTCAGGCGGCTGATCGCGCCGTCCTGATTCCAAAAGTCTTCATTGCTGATGTTCCAGCCCACCGAGGCGGAGGGGAAAAGACCCCGACGATTGGACTCGGCGAAACGGCTCGATGCGTCGCTGCGGAGCGTAGCGGAGAAAAGGTACTTACCGCCGACGCTGTAGTTCACGCGACCGAAGTAGGACTGTAATACGCTGACATTGTTGTCACCCAGTACGGTGAGCACGTTCATGGGGTCGAGCGCCTGACCGGAACGGATATCATTGCCCGGGGTATTCTGCCCCTGTACGCCAATGCTCTTCAGCGTCTGCCGCTGGGCCGTCGCGCCGATCACGGCGTTGAGGCGGCTGTTCACTCCAATGTCGCGGTTGTAGTTCAACGTCGGTTCCACCTGCGTTTGGATGGCTTCGGCGCGCAGGTCGTTCAGGTCGTTCTCCGGGTTCTGATTTACCGTCGCGTCGGAGTTGGACATGAAGTAGGTCGGCGTAAACAGGAAAGTATTCGTGTTCACATAATCCATGCCGAGGTTCAGACCGGCACTCAGCCCTTCGGCGAGCTCGTAGGAAAGTTTGAGGTTACCGAGCACGTTGCGGCGGGTGGTCTGATTGTCCTCCAGCGTAGCCAGCGCGTAATCGTTATAGCCGCCGAAGTTGTGGTCGTCAAAATTCGGGGCCTCGAAGCCGCCTTCGTTTTCCGGCACGCTTTCTCGCAGATGCGGTGCCGTAGCGCCGTCGAAACCGAACCAGTTGTTGCTCTGCGTCTGGCTCTGGCTGATGCCGAGCGACTGGGTGATCGTGAAACGGCCGATGTTGAACTCGCTGTTCGCCCGCGCATTGACGCGGTTGAAGTCCGATCCCACCAGAATACCGTCCTGGTCGAAATAGTTGCCGCTGATGTAGTAACGCGAGTTCTCCGTTCCGCCGCTGATGGACAAGCCGTAGTCCTGCACCGCGCCGGGGTTCAGGCTCAGGTCCTGCCAGTCGGTGCTTACGCCGTCGTTGCTGAAGGTGAAGCCCGTGTTGTCGTTCTGCTCCAGTTGGTTACGGTACTGGGCGAACTGATCGCCGTTAAGAAAGTCGAGCGTGCGGGCCGGGGCGTCTATACCGGTACGCACGTCCAGGCTCACCTCAGGGGTGCCGTCCGCGTTACCACCGCGTTTGGTGGTCACGAGCACAACGCCGTTGGCGGCGCGCGATCCGTAAATGGCCGCCGAAGAAGCATCCTTAAGTACTTCGATCGACTTGATGTCCTTCGGGTTAACGAAGTTCATATTATCGGCAAACGTACCGTCAATGACGTACAAAGGATATGAATTGGTGAGGGAACTGACACCACGTACGAAAACGTTCGTTGCGCCGCCCGGCTCGCCACCGTTGTTTTCCACCTGTACGCCGGAAAGTTTACCCTGCAGCGCCGAGGTGGGGTTACCCGCCACGATGGCCGTGAGTTCCTCACCGCCGATCTTGGCCACCGAGCCGGTCAGGTCGCTCTTGCGCACCACGCCGTAGCCGACCACGACGACCTCTTCGAGGACTTCGGCGTCGACGGCCAGGACGACGTCAATGGTACTGCGTCCGTTCACGGTTTCCTCAGCGGAAGCGAAGCCCGTGTAGCTGAAGACGAGAACCGTCTCGGCGTTCGGAACGGTGAGCTCGTAAGCACCGTCGAAGTCCGTTACGGTACCGGTAGCGGTGCCCTTTACCAGAACGCTGACACCGATAAGCGTTTCACCGTCCGGGTCGGTAACGACTCCCTTTACGGTTTGCGCGGCGAGAAAGAGCGGAAGACCCAACAGGAAAAGAAGGGAAAGCATGACTCGGGGTGGGAATTTTCCGGAAGGCCGTTTCCTTGCCTGACCTACCGTCAGCGAGGGTTTGTAGTATAGATTTTGCATGGTACTTTTACGTTGATTATATAGTTTGTAATCTGGCCCGTCCCTCTCCGTCACGCCAATGATTTGAGGGCGGGCTTTTTTCTTTGTTGGTCGGCAGCCTTAGAAAGACCCCCGGTCGATGAAAACCGTAGGGACAACCACCCTTTCCGGTTTTCGCTCCAGCACGAAGCGCGCCGCCCGCTCGGCCATCCGCCCAAAGTCAGTCGACCAGGTGGATACGCCGCCGTGCACGATCTTCTTGATCCGGCTTTCGTTGTGCGAGAGTACGCCGACGTCTTTGCCCAGTGTCCATCCCCGGTCGATGCAGTCTTCCACGATCGGCCACAGATCCGCGTCACCAATTGTCAGGTAAAGCACTCCGGTTTCCAGCGAACCCGTTTCGTACTGATCCTTGACCAACAGTTTCAACTTTCGCTCGCGACAGAACCGGCGACAGTTCGTCAATATCTCTACCGGATAAGCCGCGCCTTCCCGGTAAAAGAGCTCCACCCGCTTGTATTTTTTGATGCGCTTTTCCAGGTCGGTCAGCAACGCGTAAGTAGAAGCACCGAACTCCTGGATGACGTGCGACACCTCATCCTTCGTAGCCACGAAACGATCCACCAGCAGCAAACGACTGCTGATCAGCTGGTCGAGAATGGCCGGCGTCTTCGCGTCGATCACCGGGGCGATCACGTACAGCCCGTAGCGCCCGGCGACTTTCGCGACAATGTCTTCAAAGACGGCCAGGTCATTGTGGTGGAAGAAAGTATCCACCTGTACGTTCTCCCCTACCGACTGCCGGAAAACATTGTAGAACATTTCCTGGAAAGGCCGGAATTCGTAAAGCACCAACGCTACGCGGATCGTCTGATCCACCGCTTCGGTACTGACGAAGAAGCCGCGGCGGTTGCGGCTTTCCACCACGCCCCGGTCTTTCAGCTCCGAATATGCCTTATCGATGGTCTTGCGCGCAAAACCGAGCTGGCTCGCCATCTGATTGATCGACGGCAATATCTGACCGCGCTCCACCAGCTGGTCTTCAATGGAGGTCAAAACCCCACTGACGATCTGCTCGTGCTTCGACAGGCTCGGCACTTCAGAAAACTCCCGTATGCGTTGAAAAATATCGACCATTAAGTTTCAAATAACTAACTATACTATTCAGGCGGCAAACTGTGCTACACTATGCTACCCTACAATCAAAAGTACAGAACTTTAACAAATCGACGGCATTTAATTCAAGATTTTTTTAAAGTTTCAGATAGTGTTAAATAGCCACTAAGCACTTTACTTAGGGGATAAAATAATAAATAAGCATATCCTTAACCATCTGAATTTCAGCCATTAAACACGGCCGAAAGTCGCTTATCCTCCGGCGGGTCAACGGCCGCGCATCTTTCTCCGGGCGGGGACGCGGGTGCGAAAAAAAGTTCTGGGGCGTCAGGTCTTACCCCGATGCCTCAGGAGCCGTGCTCCGTACGTCAGACGGGCTGCCCTACTCTCCCGTCTACCGTTCGAGGCGAAGTTCCTCAGCCGTTGCACCCACGGGATACGTTAACGTATCAGTACGAAGTCGCCCCCGTACTTCAGCACCACCCCGTCCAGAAACAGTACCTCCGCCACGTAGTAATACGTCCCCCCCGGTGCCGGCGTTCCGTCGATGCGGCCGTCCCACCCCTGGCTGATCCCGTTCGGGTCCAGGTCATCAACCGCGAAGGCCAGCCCGCCCCAGCGGTCGTACACCTCCAGCCGGATGATGCGCGTTACGTTGGGCATTGCGCCGAAGAGGGCGAAACGGTCGTTGATCCCGTCCCCGTTCGGTGAAAAGGCGGTGGGCGGGTAGACCAGTCGTTGCTTGACCACCGCCAGCCGTACGCTGTCGCGGAAGGCGCAGCCCCGGTCGGAGGTCGCATCCAGGAAGAGCGTCACGCTTTCGGTCGGGGTGATCGTCTCGCCTTCGCAGCCCGTCGTGCAGTCCACCACCCCGGCGGGCGTGAAGACGTAGTTGGCGATGTCGCCACCCGCGCCGGTGGTCAGTCGGAAACCTTCGCCCAGAATAAACGCCCGGTCTTCCCCTAAATCGAAGGCGAAGGGGTTCGGGCTGGTCAGGGTCAGCGTTCCTTCCGTCGCGCAGCCGAAACGGTCCGTCAGCCGGTAAGCGTAGTCGCCCTCCCCCAGCCCGGTGTAGACGAAGGTCTCGCTTCGCACGGCGGAATCGAGCACGTATTCGTACGGCCCCGCGCCGTTCGTCAACGAGACGAGGTCGATGCCGCCATCGGTCAGGTAATCACAGCTCGGGTCGGTCACCGCGAACTCCGGCTCTATGCCCGGGTCATCCACCACGGCCAGCCGTAAGGTCACGATGCTGTCGCAACCGAGCGAGGAGAGCAAGGTGTCCACCGAAGTTCCCGCCTGGTTATAGGTCGATGCTCCCACCACGAAGATCCGTCCGGCACAAATCGTATCGACGATCTCGTAGCGCTTCGGCACCACGAAGATTTCCTTTACGTTGGAGACCACGCGGCATTTACCGTTCGCCAGGTTCACTACGCCGTTCGCCAGCCGATAGCGGTAGCGATAACGGCCGCTCGGCCGCTCGGCGTGTAAAAAGATCAGGTCGGTTTCCCCCGTCAGATCGACCCAACTCACGCCGCCGTCGAAGCTTTGCTGCCACTGCAGAGCGGGCTCGTCGTATTGATCGCCGGTAATGACGGCGGTCAGCCGCGCCGGGCCGCCGTCTTCACAGAGGCGGACGGTTTCCGGGCCGGCGATGCGCGCTTCCGGGCCGCAGGCGCGAAACTCGATGTTATCCAGCGCCAGGTCGTTACCGAAACCGCCCGGCGCGTTATTGCGCAGTGCCAGGATAAGCGAGGTCTGCGCCGGCCCGGTGGTGAACGTGAAACCGTAAGTATTCCATTCCCCCGTTTCGGCGATCGGACCGGTTTCGAATTGGTCTACGCCGTCGAGTAAAAAACTCACGTTGGGCAGCAACTGTCCGGTGTTCGGCGCGATGACGTTGCGCACGTCGGCCGAAAAAACGTAGAGCGTATTCTCGCACAGCCCCTCCACTTCCTGCTCGTAAAAAAGGCTCGGCGTGAAAGCGGCATTAACGATCATCATGTAGCCGTTCGGGTCGTCGCTATTGTCCGGGAAGCTTTGCCAGGAACCGAAGTTGTTGCCCCAGCGGCCGGTATTGTTGGTGATGGTGTAAAATCCGTCGTTGGGCGGCGGGTTGGGCTGGTACTGGAAGCCGGGGGCGATGCCGGGGTCAGGGGTCAGAATATTCGCCACCCCGCCGCCGAAGTCACCAGCGGTAAAGATGTTCTCCCCCAGGTTACCGGAGCAGGTCTGGGCGGACAGCGGAAGAGAAAGAAGTATGACAATGGCCGGCGGTATCAGGAATAGGTTCATTGGAAAGGGAAAAATGCGGGATCGACGTAACAAGGCCCGCAAGATAACTTCTTACCTCCGCCCTTTCCAACCGACTTTAAAGCCGAGTAGCGCGGCCGTCCCGACCCCGACCAGAAAGAAGGGATACAGCAATGCAGCGGCGGGAAACCAACGCATCAGCCGCCCTTGTCCGAAATGCCGGGTGACGTACCAAAGGCACAGCCCGTCCACCAGTGTTTTACCGCCGAAGAGCAGGATCAGGAGGCGGGGCCGCGGGTACAGGGGAAGGAGCAAAAGCGTCGTTACGATCGCCAGGCAGAGCAGGAACGTCAGGCCCTGGGCGAACCGTAATTCCGGGTTCACGTACTCGCCCGCCTTGCCCGCCCAGCGCAACCGTTGCCGCCACAAGGCCCGCCACCCCTCCACCGGCCGGGTGGTGACCGAGGCGTCGGGGGCGTAAACGATGCTGGTGGGTGTACCGAGGTCCTCGCCCATTTTCTTTGCATCCCGCGTCCGCGCCCAGATTTTGTGTAGCAGCAGCACGTCGTCGCCCGAAGGCAGGTGGTCCACGCCGCCGTAGCCGCCCACGTCCAGAAAAAGTTGCCGCCGAAAGGCGAAGTTCGCCCCGTTCGCCAGCGCCGGTCTGTTTCGCGCCGCCGTTGCCGCCGTCAGGAACTGGTACGCCGCCAGGTCGAGGGCCTGAAACGCCCGGCAAAAACCGTCGTTCGGCGCGATCAGCACCGGCCCGAGCACCACGTCCGCCCCGGCCCCGAAGCGGGTCACGATCCGCGCCAGCCGGTCCGGTGGCCAGTCGCAATCCGCGTCCGTCGTCACGATGATCTCCGCCTTTGTTTGATCGATGGCGTAGGTCAATGCCGCCTTTTTGTGGGCTACCGTCGGCGCGCCCTGCAGGTAATCCGCCAACTTGAGCACCGTCACGCCCTTGGGCAAAAGCTCCGCGCCCCCGTCGTCGGAATGATCGTCGATAAAAATAAGCTCGGTCGGCCCGGCGTAGGTCTGCCCCAATAGGGAAGCGGCGAGGCGCGGCAGGTTAGCGGCCTCGTTGCGGAAGGGGATGAGGATGGCAGTTTCTGGTCTTTTGGTCTTTTGGTCTTTTGGTCTTTTGAACGTTACCGTCCGTCGCCAGTACCACAGGTTGAGCAGCTGCCAGACCGTGTAGGCGAGCAGGAGGGTGAGGGCGGTAGTGGTGTGGATGGTGGTGAGCAAGGGAAGGGGCTGTGCGGCCTACGATGGTTGAGGAGCTGTGCTCCGAAAGTTAGACGAACCGTCACGCTTCCCCGTATTGCGTTCGGAGCAAAACTCCTCAACGATCGCAACGTCTTTATTCAAAAAGATCATCATAACTGGAATCCCGCTTCTTTCCCCGCGGCTGCGGCTCCGGCGGCTCCGGCGGCAGTTCTTCATACGGAATATCCAGGTCCATCGGTTCTTCGATCTCCTCGTACTCGGCCCACTGCCCGTTTTCGCGCTCGTCCATCTGCTGCACCTTTTCGTTGATCTTCTTCTTGAACAGGGCCATACCCAGCATGTAAGAGGCGGCCAGCGGGAAAAGCACGAGGCTCAGCACGCCCGCCACCAAACCCATGATCCAGTTGCGATCGAACAGCTTCTTGATGCTCTTCACGTAACCGAGAAAAACGGTGTGGTCGATGACGAGCGAGGCGATGAAGATCACCGGCGCGGCCCACCAGAGCAGGTTGAAAACGAAGCCGGCCAACTTGAACAGCGCGTACAGCACGACGAGGGCGACGATGAAGCCACCGATGCCACCGAGGGGCGAGCGTTCGAAGGGGGAGCGGGAAGTGGACATATGTTGGTCTTTTGGTCTGTTGGACTATTGGTCTATTGGACTATTGGACTATTGGTCTATTGGTCTGTTGGCGTTTAATTCGTTCGTCTTACGGAAATCGTAAAAGATGGCCCCGAAGGGCAACTCTGACAATTACCGCGATCATTGAATCAACCCTCACACCCCGGCCGTGGTTTCCTTGCCGGCGGCCGAAGCGGGTAAATATTCGCCCAATGTAGTCGTTTTGCCGTCGGATGGTCCGGGGGGCGGGCGCGGGCCGCGCCAAATTCGTAATTTTGTACCGATGAAATATCTACCAATCCTCTTTTTCCTGCTCATCGGTTCGGCCGCGGCGGCGCAATCCACCACCATCGAAGTGACGGCCAAGGGCTGTACCGTGATGCACCTGTATTCCTTCAACGGTTCCGGTTTTGACCGGCTGACCACCTTCGACACCGCGGAGGAGGGCCGTTTCTCCTTGGAAACCGAGGCGGAAGAGCCCGTCTTCCGCTACGTCGGCCCCACGGCGGGTGACGTGCTGCCGCTGATCGTCGGCGGAGACGAGGTGGTTTCCATTACCGGCACCTGCGGCCGGATGCGCGGTGGCCAGATCTCCGCCTCCGCCATCAACACTCGCTACCAGCAGCTGAAAACCGGTTTTTCCACCAACAATCGCCGCTTCTCCGCCGGCATGAAAGCGTGGCAAGCCGCTACGGCGAAGGGCGACAGCGTAACCGTAAAAGAAGAACTCGCCGCCATGGCCGCCCTTGACCGGGAAAAGCTGGACGTACTGGCTAAGGTTAAGGAAGAATCGCCGCTGCTGGCCCGCGTGGTCAGCCTCAATACCTATCTCAGCTTCCTGAACGAAAACAAGGGCCGTTTCCCGAACGAGCTGGACTACTTCGTCAATACCTACTTTCAGCACGTCGACGTTAACGACGCGGGATACGGCGAGCTACCGTGGACTTACGAGGGCAACCGCAACTTCGCCCAAACGCTGGCCGCCGCCGTACCCGGCGAGCAGCTGGCCGACATTCTGATGGCCGTCTACAACCGCTGGCCGGAAGGCAGCCGCGCCCGCTTCCTGTCCATGAGCGGCGGTTTTGCGTCTCTAGCCCAGAAGAAACACCCCGCCGCCCTGCCCGTGGCCGACGCCATCATCAAGCAGTTCGGCGAAAAGTACGCCTCGCCCGTGGCGCGGATCAAGAAGCAGGCCGCCGGCATGCGCACCTTCGCCATCGGCGTCGAAGCTCCGCTCTTCGAAGGCCCGACGCCGGAGGGCGAGACCATCACGCTGGAAAGCCTGCGCGGCAAGGTCGTCCTGATCGACTTCTGGGCCAGCTGGTGCGGCCCCTGCCGCCGCGAGAACCCGAAAGTGGTCAAGATGTACAATAAACACAAAGATCAGGGCTTCGAGATCCTCGCCGTCAGCCTCGACAAAACGAAAGACCGCTGGGTCAAAGCCATCGACGCCGACAAGCTCACCTGGCTGCACATCTCCGACCTCAAGGGCTGGAAATCGAAATATGCCGCCCAGTACGGTGTCTCCAGCATACCCCAAACCGTATTGCTCGACCGCGAAGGCCGCATTCTCGCACGCAACCTGCGCGGCGCGGCACTGGAGAAAAAAGTGGCGGAAGTGCTGGCGGAGGGAAAATAGTATCTTGGAAGTTAGTATTTAGTGGTTAGCAGCCACGCTTACTGACCGAAAGACGCTAACCACTAAATACTAACTTCTAAAGACTAACATGACTTCTACCAAATCACGGATCATCGCCGTCGGTGCCACCGTCGCCCTTACCGTCGGTCTTGACCAGTGGACGAAACAGCTTGCCATCGAGCACCTCAAGGGCCGGCCGCCCATCTATTACCTGGGGGATTATTTCAACTTCACCTACGCCCAAAACACGGGGGCCTTCCTCTCGCTCGGCGAAGACCTCGGCCCGGTATGGAAGCCGATCCTGCTCAACGCCGTGCCCGCCCTGCTGCTGGTGGGTTTGCTGTATTACATCTTCAAGGAAAAAGGGATGAGCCGCTGGCAAGTTATCGCCCTGTCCCTGATCGTCGGCGGCGGGCTGAGCAACATCATCGATCGCTTCGTCTACGGCCACGTGGTCGATATGCTCCATATCCAGCTGACGGACACCCTCCAGACCGGTATTTTCAACGTGGCGGATATGGCGATCATGGCGGGCATGTTCATCATGCTGCCCTTCGTATTCCAACGGGACAAGCCGGAAGCGGAAGCGGTGGTGGACGCGGTGCCGAAGACGGAGGGGGAGAAGGCGGTGGAAGATTTGGGAGGACGGGGATAGGCTGGTCGGCTGATTCGTCGTTTCTATATCCCCGACTCGCATTTCGAGTTACGCCTGATTAAGAGCTTATTGGGGAATTTGATCCGCATTTCGAGTTACACCTCAGGAGCTTTTCCTCCTCTCCGCTTCGCTACGAGGCTGAAAAGACGCCCAGGAGGTGAACTCGAAATGCTATTAATACACGTCACGACAGGCGTTTTGTGTTCACCTCCGAGGCGTCTTCCAGCCTGACGCAGTCGGCGGGAAGCTCCTCGGAGGTGTAACACAAAACGCCGGAAGCAGTGATTACGCCCCTCTCCCTGCGACCGAAATTTCATCCGATGCATTACAAACTATCAATCCTCTTCCTACTTTTTTCCCTTTCCCTCTCCGCCCAGCCGAAGCAGGCCAACAACTGGCATTTCGGACTTCGGCAGGCGGTCAGTTTCGCGACCGGGGAGCCGGTATTGGATCCGCCCTCCGCCATGGTGGCCTTCGAGGGGGTGACGTCGATGAGCGACACCAGCGGCCAATTGTTGTTCTACACCAACGGCGGCGGACGGCCCCTCGACCCACTGTTACCGCCTGAATTGCAGCAAAGCACCGGCAGCATCTGGAACCGCAACCACGAGGTGATGTACGATATGCGCGGTGAGGAGGGCGGTGGTTTCAGTGCCCGCCAAAGTGCCGTCGCCATGCCCGACCCGGCGGGGGAAGAGGGCGTTTATTACCTCTTTACGATGGAAGAAGCCGAGTTCAGCATTGGCGGTGACGTGGCCGGGCAGCCGGAAGGGCGTGGGCTCTCATACTTCATCATCGACATGAACCTCAACGGCGGACTGGGCGGCGTGCGCACCGCCGATCAGCGCGTCTATACCCCGGCTTACGAAGGGTTGGACGCAACGCCGAAAGCGGACGGCTCCGGTTACTGGATCGTCTGCCACGACAACGATGACGACGACTCGAAATTCATCGTCACGGAACTGACGGCGAGCGGCGTGCGCGTGGCCGGCACCTACCCCGCCGCCAACGTAACGGGCAAACTCGAATTCTCGCCCAACGGCCTGTTCCTGCTCAACGCGGGCCTGCTGTATTCCTTCGACAACGAGACCGGCGCGCCGGCATCCGACCCTACCGAAATACCGGGCATCTCCAGCCAGGTCGCCGCCTTTACGCCCGATAGCCGCTTCCTGTACACGCTCGATGAGCGGGAGATCATCGGGCAGGTGCTCGTCCGCTACCAGGTTAACGACCCGTCGGCCGAGCCGCTGGACGTTGCGCTGTTGCAAAGCGAGCCGACGCGCCCCGTCCTCGTTACGGCACCGTTCCAGATCGGCCCGAACGGCAACATCTACTTCGCGGAGCAGACCATCATTCCCGGCGGGGAAAGCCGCTACGGGCTGAGTGAGGTCTTCTGCGTTTCCAGCCCGACCCCCGGCGTCAACCGCTACCTGATCGATCTGCCGCGGGCGAACGACGCATCCTTTCTGCCGCAAAGCCTGCCGCAATACGTCGACGCCATCTTCGCCGTCGAACCCCTGCCCGATACCGTTCGCCTCGACACCACCGGGCAATTCGCCTGTGGCTCCGCGCCCGTCTCCCTCGAAGCCCGCGAAAGCGGCCCCACCTACCGCTGGTCGACCGGCGACACGACGATGACCACCACCGTCACCACCGCCGGCACCTACTGCGTCACCATCACCGGAGAGTGCCGCCCGACGGTCGATTGCCAAACGGTGAATTATGAAAGCACGGACATCAGCCTGAACCTGCTGCGGGAGGAAGATCTTGGTTGCGACGGGGTGAACCTGATTTACGAAGTGCGCGTGGAAGGCGACATCAGAAGTAGCGTTTATACCCTGGTCGGGAATCCTACCACCGCACCCGATGTCATCTTTACCGGCTTTTCCACGGATAGCCTGGTTACGGTTCCTAAACCGTTCGGTTTTGAACTCGCCACGCTCTTTCTTACCGTAAACACCACGATTTGCGAGGACTCTATCCAGTACACGGAGAACTTTGAAGATCTGGTGGACGACCGCTTCCGCCCCTTTCTCGGCGTCACCTCCGACGGCGAAGTTTGCGACGGTAAAGACATCACGCTGGAAGTCGTCAACGACGGCTCCCTGGCCCTCCAATCCGTCCGCTGGTTCGACGGGAGTACGGAGAACCCGCGCACGCTGACGGCGGAATTCATGACGGAGTTCGAGGTGACGGCCTTCGACGAATGCGGTGATTCCACGCTGCTGATTTACGATGATCCAGTAGCGGAGTTCTGCGATTGCGAAGGAAGAATTCCCGAACTGATCACGCCCAACGGTGACGGCACGAATGACCTGTTCCGACTTTTCACCAACTGCCCGACCGAAGAATTCGAGTTGCGCATCTTCAATCGCTGGGGCAAGGTCGTTTTCGAGACCAACGACGGTGATCGGGCGTGGGACGGCACGAAAGACGGTACGCCCCAAAACCCGGATTTGTACCTTTACCGCATGCTGTTTCGCTTCGCGAACTCGGAGAAGACGGAGGTGCGGGATGGGCAATTCCACCTGATCCGGTAGCGGTAATCGCTAGAGCTTGTTTGGGAATCTGGAATCTGGCCGAAAACGAGCAAATTTGGTACTGATTGAATCTTGAAAATAGTCACATAACGGGTTATTTGACTGTTTTCAAGAAGATAATCAGGGCCAAATTTGCCGTTTGCAGGTCGATTTCAGATTCCCAAACAAGCTCTTACTCCCCGAGCCGCCAATTTCCACATCCAACCCTTCCCTTTTTGATATTCCCCCTTCCCCGGTTATTCCTTCGTTTTTTTCCGCCACTCGCCTTGTTCATCACTGTTTGCGGGGTGACGAAAGCGCAGGAAGTAGTGCGCGTTTTCGACGCGTACGGCGAACGGATGCCCTTCGCCAACGTACGCTTAGTGCCGGAAGAAAAGAACCTCGGCCCGGCGGATTCGGAGGGGGAACTGACGCTGCCTTCCGGTTTAAAAGACGAGCAGTTACTGGCTTTCAGCTACCTGGGGTACGAGGAGGTAACGATCACCCTGGCGGCCCTGCGCGCGCTGGGCTATCGCTTCACGTTCGGGGATGCGGCCGTGACGCTGGCGATGCCCGAGGTGGTGGGTCGGCGGAACGAGATCGCCGCTGATTTGCCATACAAGGTAGAGACGGTGGACCGTGCCGCGATCAGCCGGGCGCAGAGCCTGACGACGGCGGACGCGCTGGCGGATTTAAGCGGCGTGTATGTGCAGAAATCGCAATTCGGCGGCGGCAGCCCGGTGGTGCGCGGCTTCGAGGCCAACCGCGTGCTGCTGGTGGTGGACGGCGTGCGGATGAACAACGCCATTTTTCGTAGTGGCCACTTGCAGAACGCGATCACGGTCGATCCGCTCGCCCTCGACCGGATGGAGTTGATCTACGGGGCGGGAGCTTTGGCGTACGGCAGCGACGCGCTGGGCGGCGTGATCCATTTCCGGACCCGGCGGCCCGACTTCGTTTTGGGAAAGAAGGGGGCGGGGACGCGGGGTGCAAGGTGGAAGTTTTCAGGGGCCTTGTTCGCTTCCTCCGCCGCGAAAGTCTTCGGCCAGAGCGTACGGGCGAGTTACGGCACCCGGAATTTCGCCGCGCTCACCCTGCTCTCGAAGACCTCCACCTCGCACCTGCGCGCCGGCGCCCGAAGAAGCGAAAGCTACCGGGGTTTCGGCTTCCGCAACCAGTTCGCCGAGCGCGTTGACGGCGTCGATACGGAAATAGACAACCCCGACCCGAACCGCCAGATCGGTACGGCTTTCGGGCAATTCAACCTGCTGCAAAAATTCCGTTTTCGACTCAAAAACAAGCTGGAGCTCAGCGCCAATATCCAGTTCTCCACCACCTCCGACGTTCCGCGCTACGATGCCCTGACCGAACGCCGTAACGGACGCCTCCGCTGGGCGCGGTGGGATTACGGACCGCAAACCCGCGCCCTCGCCGCCCTGCGCCTCGACGACCGGCGCGGCACGCGGCTGTACGACGTGGCGAGCTACCTGCTCAGTTACCAATTCGTGGAGGAAGACCGCCTCCGGCGCCGTTTCGGTGACCCCGGCGAAGAGGCGAGCCGGGTGGATGTCGGCGCCACCAATTTGCAAATAGACTTCGCCAAAGACCTCGGTTTCCTGGCCCTGCGTTACGGCCTCGATCTTCGCTACGACCGGGTAGAAAGTAGTGCTACCCTCCGCGACATCCTCACCGGCGCGGTCGACGCGGCCACGCTCGACACCCGCTACCCCAGCGGCGGCAGCGACCTGACCTCGGGTGGGGCCTACCTGGAAGGCAGCCACCGACTGGCCGAATACTGGCGGCTGCGCGGCGGCCTGCGCTGGAGCCGCCAGCGCCTCGGTGCCCGCTTCGGTGCCGATGACCCGACCGCCTGGCCGACGGCCTATACCGATGGCATCCGGAATACGGAAAGCGCGGTCACCGCCGCCCTGGGGCTGATCCACGACACCGGCCACCATCGCTGGCGGACCCTCTTCGCCCAGGGCTTCCGCGCGCCGAACGTGGACGATTTCGCCAAGTTCCGCGAGCGCAACGGCTTCGTGCAAATCCCCAACCCGACGCTGCAACCCGAACGGTCGAACACCCTCGAAACCGGTTATCAATTCCGGTCGGCCGACGAGCGGCTGCGGCTGGGCGCGACGGTGTACCACACCTGGCTCAATAAAGCGATCATCCGGCGGGATGGTGTACTGCCGGGTGGGTCGCCCTTCTTCGTCAGCCGGGGCGATACGCTGTTCGTGCAGGCCAACGTGAACGCGGAAAGCGCGCGCATCTACGGCCTGGACCTGGACGCGAGCTACCGTTTCGGCCGGGGCTTCACCGCCTCGACCGCCTTTCACTACCTGCGCGGCCGCCGCCGCCAACTCGCCCCGGACGGGCCGACGCTGGAGCTGCCGCAAGACCACATCCCCCCACCCTACGGCCACGCCGCCCTCGCCTGGGTCACCGGGCCGTGGACGGCCTCCGTACGCCTGCGCTACCAATTCGCCAAAGACCTCGAAAACTACGCCGTCGGGGAGATCAGCGGCGACGCATCCACCGGCTACCGCTTCGACCGTACCGGCACCTCCGACAACCTGGAGTTCACGCCGACCGACGACGACGGTCGCTTCACCGGCACCCCGGCCTGGTGGACGGCAAACGCCTACGTAAGCTGGATGCCTTCCGACCGCTGGTCGGTTTCCCTGAAGGCGGAAAACCTGCTGGACCGGCATTACCGGACCTTTGCGTCGGGGGTGAGCGCGGCGGGGGTGGACGTGGGGGTGAGCGCGCGGGTGAATTTTTAGCCGCTGCGCGGCTTTTCATTTCCGGAGGACGAATAAGAAGAATAAGAGCGAGAGGAAGAAAGCGTTTGTTCTTGTGGTGAAAGCCTTCTAACGAATAAGTCCTCGGTAATTTCTACAAAGACCGGCAAGAAATCCAGCCCGGCAAAACCACCTCCTCCTTCTCCTTTTCTTCTTATTCGTCCTCCGGAAACATCCGTGCGCGAAGCGCAAGTAAGCGCGCGGCGCGACCCGGAAAAGCCATTTGCACAACTCCTCCCGAAGCCCTAACTTTGCAATTCAAAGTGCTCCATGCCCGTTCAAACCGCCAACCCCATCAATGACCTCCGCGAGATCCGCTCCCTTATGGAACGGTCGAGCTATTTCATGGGCCTCAGTGGCTTGTCCGGCGTAGGCGCGGGCCTGTTCGCGTTGGCGGGCGTGGCCCTGGTGGTCGCTTACCAGTGGGCGGGCGGCAACGACCTGGTCTTCATCAGCCGGTCACTGCGACTGACGGCGGATCACCCCTGGGGCATCGCGCCGCTACCCTTCCTGGTGCTGACGGCCGGCGGGGTTTTCCTGGGCGCGGTTGCTTGCGGTTACTTTTTTACCGTACGCCGGGTCAAGCAACTCGGGCGGGAGTTGTTCAACAAAAAGACCTATCAACTGGCCTGGCATCTGTTCTTCCCCCTGGCCGTGGGGGGCATCTTCTGTCTGGCCCTGATCTACCACGAGCACGGCGGCTTCATCGGCCCGGCGACGCTCATCTTCTACGGCCTGAGTTTGCTTAACGGCAGCGGATACGCCCGCGAGGAGTTGAGCTACCTCGGCTACCTGGAGATCGCCCTGGGGCTGATCTCCTGTTTCTTCATCGGTTACGGATTGCATTTCTGGGCCCTCGGTTTCGGGGTGCTACACATCGGCTATGGCATCTGGATGTACCGCAAATATGACCTGACGTGAAAAACGCACCCACCATCACGAAGGTCTCCATCGGGGGCCTCAATAAACTGTTCAACCACCGCACCCGCATGGGCATCATGGCCCTGCTGATGGTCAATGAGTGGGTGGATTTCGTCTCCATCCGTGATGCGCTCAAACTGACCGACGGCAGCCTGGCCAGCCACCTCAAGGCCCTGGTCAAGGAAAACCAGATCGAGGTGGAGAAGAAATTCGTGAACGACAAGCCGAAGACGTCTTACCGGGCGACGAAGGGCGGGCGCGTGGCGTTCGAGGCGCATTTGGCGGAACTGGAGTCGTTTATCAAGACGATTGACAATTGATTCACTGATCCACCCGTACGACGGTTGAGGAGTTTTACTCCGAATGCCGGACGGGCACTACAACGCTTCCCGTCTGCCATTCGGAGTAAAACTCCTCAACCATCGTACCGAACCAACCGCATAAGCTACCCGGGATGGCAACTTCGTAAACTGATAATTTTTTTTCGTCTTTAACTTTGAAAAACAAAGAACTACAATGAATCCACGACTTAAAACCTCCCTAGCCTCCCTCCTCATCGCCTTTGCCTACGGCCTGCTGTTTTACCACTGCGAAATGGGCATCAACCTCTTCCTCTTCGACGCGCTGCTGATCGGCTTGCTGATGTGGGCGCGGCCGGAGACGGCGAAGCATAGCGCCTTCGTCTGGTCCGTCGGTGGGCTGCTATTTTCGGCGGGTTGCGTGGTGGTGGTGCATTCCGAGGCGAGCATCTTCGCGCATCACCTGACGTACGTTTTGGTACTGGGTTACGCGCAGGCGCGGGAGCTGAGGTTTGTTTGGTTTGGGTTGTTGCTGGGCTTACAAAGCTTGTACTCCGGACCGCCGCGGGCGTTTCAGCAAGCGAAGCTGGCGCGGCGCAACAGGATGCGGCGGGAGGGCCGACCCGGCTTCGTGCCCTGGTTAAAGCAAGCGTTAGTGCCGACGTTGTTACTCGTCCCTTTCGTGGTGCTGTACGCGTTGGGCAACGACAAATTTTCGGCGGGGCTGGAGGGGTTCTTCGGTGCCTTCACCGACGTGCGGATCGACGGGCCGATCGCGCAATACCTATGGCTGAGCCTATTCGGTTTGCTGCTAACGCTGGGGCTGTTCTTTCCGCTACGGGGCGTATCCCGACTGGTAAATCGCCAAAACGATTTTCGGGACGACCTTACGCGGGACCGGAAGAACAAGCTTCGAAACAATCCTTTATACCTGCGGCCCCGCCAAATCTTCACCAGCCTGAAACGGGAATACCAGCAGGCCGTGCTCACTTTCGGGCTGCTCAACCTGCTGCTCGCCGTCGTCAACGCCACCGACCTGCGCTACGTCTGGCTCGACACCGCCACGCTGGACGCCGCCACGCTCAGTCGCTACGTACACGCCGGAACGGGCAACCTGATTTGCTCGATCGTGCTGGCGATGGTGGTCGTCCTCTACTACTTCCGGGGCAACCTCAACTTCCTGCGGGGCACGCCTTACCTGGCGCCGCTGGCCAAACTCTGGATCATCCAGAACGGCCTGCTCGCCATCTCCGTCGGCGTGCGCAACTGGCACTACGTCGATGCTTACGGGCTTGCGCTCGGCCGGGTGCACATCGCCTTCATACTGCTGCTGATCCTGTTCGGGTTGTACTCGCTGTTCCGGAAGGTGCGCGATAGACTATCGCTGACTTACCTGCTGCAAACCAACGGCATGGCGGCGTGGCTGGGGCTGCTGCTCTTCGCGGCCGTTAACTGGTCGGGCGTCATCACCCGCTTTAACCTGGCGACGCAGACGGCGGAGGAGATTGACTGGCAATATCTGCACTACGGGCTGTCCGACGGAAACACCTTTCTGCTGCTGGACCATCTCGATGGCAAACTCAACAACCAGAAAAAATCCTCCATCCACCAATACCAACCAGCGGACTGGCGATCGTGGAATTTTGCGGACTGGCGGAATTTGCGGGCGATGAGGTAACGCTAAAGTTAGCAAAGGCTACATAATTGATTCAAAATGAGTACGAATAAATACCGCTGGATTCTACAAGCTTCTGTCAAGGCAACTACCCGCCTTTTCGGCTTCGTCTCCGCCTGTTCACTTAGCTTTATCATCTATGATTTCTATCTGTATGGCGTAATTAGTGTAATCACTATACTCTTTACTCTACCAGCATTGGTGGCCCTCATCATTGCAATAATCATAGATGCTTACGTGGAGAACAGGAATTGGAAATCATCATTATCAGGTCTCCAGGTCTTTTGTGCAATATTTGTTCTTATCACCCCCACATCCATCGCATACAAGATTTGGCGCGACAGCCCAGCGGTTCTTCTTCACGCAAATTTTGATGGCAAATCAACCACCGACCTATACTTGCGAGAAGACGGTACGGTCAAATGCGAAGAGAACCACATGCTCGGTGTGAATGAGAGCTACGGACATTACCGAATCAACGAAGACACCCTATTTCTTGAAAATGTTAGCATTCACTATTGTAATAACAAACGAGTCAGCACCTTGATTTTTGAAGAAAACGACATTCGTCTTCTGACGGAATACGAAGGTTGTAGCATCAAGAACACAAAAATGGATATTCTTCTTGGCGGGCTAAACGTGAGTCAAGGCTTACTGGAAGTTACCCACCTCACCCCCAAATAATCATACAGCGTTACGTCCAGAAAATACACCTCCCCCGTTTTAACATCCGTAACTTTATTATAATCGTGATTGCTCCAAAAGGGATCACTGGTCAGCTGGTGAAGCGAATAACCGAAAACGGAAAGCTCACCGATCAGCAACTCCTGCTTAAAGCGTTGCTCCTGATCCGCCTACTCCAGAATGGCGGCGAATAGGCGGGAATAGCCGACGCAGTTCGCCACACCCGTGCCTGCCACCGTACCCGGATTACTGGAAGTTTGGCGCATGACAAAAGAAGCGTGCTGCGCCGTTTTCCGGCGGGCGAAGGCAATGATCTCTACGGCGGACGCATCGGGACGGGTCACCGCCTAGCCCGCCGCTCCCCGGCTGATCTCGGCCATCTCGTCGAGTGGGAGG
>ENA-ORXT01001165-ORXT01001165.1-marine-metagenome-genome-assembly--contig:-NODE-1165-length-36628-cov-6.696397_pt1 | contig 36628 bp, 28 predicted proteins | sample MGYA00237868_ERZ511482 | MGnify/ENA metagenome assembly ERZ511482 | reverse complement strand
AAAATCGTTTCCTATGGCGGAAAACAAAGAATGCCAATAAGAGAATATTATCCGAATGAAAAACCTTTCAAAATGTGCTATGTAGAAGACCCATTTGGAATTGTCTTTGAAATTTATACTCACAGTTACGAATTAACATATTCCCTAGGTGCATACACGAAATAAACCTGCGTGTAATAATTAGGACTTCTCGTGGTCGGCACAACCGAGCGTGAAGTCTCTCCTTCGACTGTGCTCAGGACAGGTTGATGGACGTTGTCGTGCCTCTAGAGTAATAACAAATTATATTTCGTATGTTTTTTAAAAGTCAATTGTCTTCTTGATCTCTATACTTGCTCGCAAGTAGTTGTTTTATATTCTGAAGCAACACTTCATCGTATGCGTGGTTATTTTGAGGTTAAATATTTTGCATAATAATGAGGTATTGCATACCTCCGCAAAGACCCAGTTTTGAACTTGAGCCAATTTGAATTTTGGTTGTCGTAGGATTTAGAACTTGGAGGCCCTCTATTAGGATATATTATCTCAAGGAATATCAGCTTACCCTACTTGCAGCTTGGACATTAATCCAGGACCATGCCTTTCTGTTCCCAAATGGTTCGGAAGTCTTTTTTCTCTATCTTAGCATGAGGAAATAGTTTAGTCTTCCATGAGCTGTGTAATAGTTGGAATAATTCGACTGAAAAAATGTATAGATTGATTGAGTTCTTGAAAAGCGGTAAAATGAAAATAGAATTTTTTCCTTTTGACGAACAAGTTGGAAAGAAAATGAATTCTCGATAGAAGCAATTATATTTAAGAAAGTATAAAATCAGTTGCCTACAATGGCTACAAGTAATTGATTGTTTTCGCCTACTTCTATCTTCTATAAATCCGCAAGGATTCTCAGTCTGTTGTGTACCTGCAAAGTTAAGTATTATCTCACGCAACTACTCATAGCCGAAACCGTTATATGGAAGAAAAAATAGAAAATGGGAAACGAAAGAAATACCGAATTTGGCAATTCTAATCTCATTAACCACTTATTAAACTTTTAACTTACATAATGCCTAAAGTCCAAACTTTGTCTCAGAAAGATGATGGGCCATTACAGTAGACAAGATTAGTAAAACATGCATCCTTCTAATCTAATTATTTCGTCTGTGTCAACAGAATCTTCTGAATAGTTTTTTTCAGAAGGATGAAAAATAAATGTTTGACCATCATTACTTGAAAAATGAAGTAAACCATCTATTACTTCATATTTATAGGTTACTGTATATTCAATTTCTTCACTAGACCCATAATAATCATAACCAAGCCACAAAGCATCCTTCTCATCTTTTTTGATTTTTATATTCCATTTAATACCGTCGTAAGTTGTTTCACCTAATTTCCATCCTTCACAATATGAAGCAATACTATCAAGAGTGAAGAAGGAAATAAAATATCTGTCACTCAAAAAATTTGAAAATTTTATATCTGAAAAGTCACTATAATAATTTTCTGCATCTGCCCAGATTGTCCTTCATATTTATCTAAAAATCGACACATCTTTCTACCCCAACCAGGGCCACAGTATGATACCACCGTTGGATCCAAAAAAGGATATTCTCTTCCACTGGCATCTGTTACAACATCTCGCCATTCATCCGGGACAGTCTGTCCAGACTCAGATTGCTCTATCACGCTTTCCGAACAAGAAAACAAAACAGATAAATAAAATAATAAAAGCAATTTTTTCATTTCTGATTTTTTACATATTACATAATTTGGCTCAATATTAATAGTAAAAGTTACCAATAAGGGCATTCCAAATATTATAGTTAAAGCATTAACATTCACTGAAACTATACTTTTAGAATAAAAACCAGAATTACTAAAAAATCTAAAAATATTCTTGAAGAATTAACAAAAGGCCACTAATTTAAAATAGAATCCAGCAAATAACGATTAGGACTTCTTGTGGTCGGCACCACCGAGTGTGAAGTCTCTCCTTCGGCTGTGCTCAGGACAACTTTGTTAATATTAAGTCCTTAGTTATATTCATATTATGAAAATAAGGGAAATAAAATTCTCGCTACAATACAAGATATCAGCGATTAGTGCGAGGCTTAACCCTATTATATTTTCGTGAATATTCTGCAATTATTTTCCTCGCAAGACTTTAGCAAAGTGACCATGAAAACCACAAACTACCTACTCAAAGAAATAGTACAAGCTGATATAAAATATATCCACAAAGGATTATCAGACCCTGCAATCACGAAATACTACGCTGTCCACTTCCCTACTCTAGCAGCTACACAAGAACAGATGGATTGGTACAGTGACCTTAAGAAAAATGGAACTGGAGTCTGGTTTGGGATATACGACAAAGTGACTGGCCAATTCTGCGGAGCTGGAGGTTTTAATGATTTGGATAAGAATAATAAAAAGGCAGAGATAGGCATGTGGCTAATAAAAGAATATTGGGGCAAGGGTATCATGACAGAGGTCATGCCTGCGCTCTTTAGGTATGCATTCACAGAGCTTGGCCTTAACAGGATAGAAGGCTATGTAGACCACAAGAACTCAAAGTGTAAACGAGGCTTAGAAAAGATAAACTTCACTTATGAAGGTACTAGGAGAGAATACGAATTTAAAAATGGAGAATGGATAGATGAAGACATCTATTCTATACTTAAGCGGGATTGGAATCCATCCTGACTTCCATAGCACAAGACCTATTCTGATAGCGTATCCTATATTTCATGTAACTACGAAGGAAGACTACCTCTAAAGTCCCTAACTTAATGAGACATTACTTGTTTAATTAAGGCAATCAGATTATTATTGACTAGTGATATCACAGAATAGCATAGAGCAAGTACTAGCAACCGCCAGAGTGGATGAAGTGATCGATGAATTCGTCTCTCTCAAGCAGCGTGGCGTCAATAAAATAGGGCTATGTCCATTTCATAATGAGAAGACGCCTTCCTTCACGGTGTCTCCTGCTAAGAATATCTATAAGTGCTTTGGTTGTGGTAAGGGTGGTAACCCTGTGCAGTTCATCATGGAGCATGAGAGCATGAGTTTTCCAGAGGCGATCAGGCATTTAGCTAAGCGATATCAGATAGAACTCGAAGAGACGCAGGTAGAGGATTTTGACCCAGCCGAGAAACTCAAAAAAGATAGCTTTTATCTCATCAATGATTTTGCCAAGGACTATTTCCAGAAGAATATGATGGAAACGCAAGAAGGAAAATCCATCGGGTTAAGCTACTTTAAGGAGAGAGGATATCGGGAAGCGACGATGAAGAAATTTGGTCTCGGATACGCCCTTAAAAAGGGAGATCATTTCACACAGACTGCCGTAGAAGCAAAATATAATATTGAGTCACTCAGAATTTTGGGCCTGACGTCTAAGTCTAATTATGACTTTTTCAGAAGTCGTGCGATTTTCCCTATTCATAATCTGAGCGGTAAGGTCATCGCCTTTGCTGGCAGGACTTTTAGTACTGATAAGAAAACGCCTAAATACATAAATTCTCCTGAGTCGGAGATCTACAACAAGCGTAAGATCCTTTATGCGATGTATCACGCTAAAGGGCCTATCAGAAAGGCGCAGGAGTGCATACTGGTGGAAGGTTATACGGATGTGATCACCTTACATCAAGGAGGGATAGAAAATGTGGTAGCATCCTCTGGTACTTCATTGACGGTAGACCAGATCAGGCTGATCAAGCGATCTACCGAGAATGTCAAAATCCTCTTTGATGGAGACGCGGCAGGTATCAAAGCGGCAATGCGGGGTATAGACTTGATCTTAGAGCAAGATATGAATGTGCAGCTTGTCTTGCTTCCAGATGGAGAGGATCCTGACTCTTATCTTAAAAAAGTAGGAGTAGATGCCTTTAGCAGTTACCTGAAAGAGGAAGCAGAAGATTTTATATTCTTCAAAACTAACAGGTTGATCGAAGAGGTAGGTAATGACCCTATCAAGAAGACGAGGATGATCAAGGATATCGTAGACACAATATCCAAGGTCTCAGATACGCTAAAGCGATCCCTGTACATCAAGGAATGTGCTAAACTTCTAGATGTAGATGAGCAGATACTCCTCGGCGAATCTAATAAATCTATCAGGGCGGACATCAAGCAGAAGCGACTCAAGGATGAATATGCTAACCGACAACAGCAACGAGACTCAGGTTTCCAAGGCTTAGTAGAGCCAGCGCCAGGAGAAAGTAGAGATCATAGCCAGCCAGACAAACTAGTCATCAATGATGATCACCAAGAGAGAGATATTGTCAGAGTCTTAGTAAATCTAGGTGATAAGATCTACGATGAAGAAAGTAAGATTACTGTTGCCGAATATATGGTTATCAACTATCGGGAACTGATAGACATGATCGACAACCAACTCTACAAAAGCATCCTATCAGAAACGATCAGCCAAGTCGATGAAGGCAAAGAATTTAAAACTAGCTACTTCAATAATCACACGAAAGAAGAAGTAAGGCAGTTAACTACGGACCTACAAATGGACCCTTATAATTATTCGGACTGGGATGGTAGAAGCTTATATCTCCAGACTCAAAAAATGCCCGACGAGAATTTTGTCAATGATAGCTTAAACTCTATCCTCCGATTAAAAGAACGTAAATTCCAACGCACTCTCAAGAAGGTGGACGATATGGTCTTGGCTGAAAAAGATGATGCTCAAGTAATTAACTTACTGAAAACTAGAGAGGTTATAAGAAAGCAGTTGTCTGAAGTCCGATTGAGTTTAGGGACTGTTGTTCCTGTTTCGTTTTAATGTATTATTTGGCCTATGGTCGTCCGCCCATAGTCGATAGATCAGTTGTAAAAAAAATTTGCTAAAAATCAATTAGCGTTAAAAAAAAATAGTCCATGGTCGATAGAACACTTTTTCTATTGACCATGGACTAACAAACTAATGACTAATTATAAGGCGTAGTCCTATTATTACTTATTCATCCCAATACAATTAAGATCACTCATCGCTTTAGTCAGTCGAGCTATGAATGCAGTCTCTCCTTCCCTCAACCATTTCCTTGGATCGTAGAATTTTTTGTTAGGAATATCATCGCCATCTGGATTCCCTAATTGTGTTTGTAGGTAGGCACGGTTCTTCGCTTCGTACTTCCTTACACCATCCCAGAAAGCCCATTGTGTATCGGTATCGATATTCATTTTGACTGCTCCATATTCTATAGCTTCTCTTATCTCTTCTGTAGTCGACCCTGATCCTCCGTGGAATACAAAGTTGATCGGAGAGTTGCCTTCGAGACCAAATTCTTTCTTACAATAGTCCTGAGAGTTCTTAAGGATCTTAGGAGTTAATTCTACATTACCCGGCTTGTATACACCATGCACATTTCCAAATGCTGCTGCACAGGTAAACCTGTCACTCACCTGTATTAATTCTTTGTATGCATAAGCTACCTCAGAAGGTTGCGTGTATAATTTAGCATTATCGATCTCCGTATTATCTACTCCATCTTCCTCACCACCAGTGACGCCCAGCTCAAACTCAACGGTCATTCCCATCTTGTTCATTCGCTCGAAGTACTTCTTAGTAACAGCGATATTCTCTTCTAACGGTTCTTCTGAGAAGTCTAACATGTGAGAGCTATATAGCGACGTTCCATTCTTCTCAAAGAATTTTTCACCTGCATCTAGCATACCATCCATCCAAGGCAATAGTTTCATCGCACAATGATCCGTGTGTAATAATACGGACACTCCATAAGCTTCAGCCATCATATGGACGTGATGCGCTCCTGAGATACTACCAGCGATAGATGCTTTTTGATCTTCGTTAGAAAGTCCTTTCCCCGCAAAGAAAGTTCCTCCTCCATTAGAAAACTGGATGATGACTGGTGCATCGTTTTCCTTGGCAGTTTCTAAAGCTGCGTTTACAGTATTAGTACCTACTACATTTACTGCAGGGATAGCAAAATCCTTGTCATTAGCATAGTTGAGTAGATCTGATACTTCTTGTCCGACTAGAACACCTGGTCTAAATTTGGTAGCCATATTTTATATTTTCTTTTCTTAAATTTTCATCAAAATTAAGAATATTTATTGGTATAACTGCAATCAACCATATGTTATGATGCAAATTAGCCATGCCCAAGACCATTGTTGATCACTGAATCTGAGATTATTCGTATTATTTCACCTAACCCAATTTGATATTAACTGCTCTTCTCTATTAAGTTAAGTTGAACTCCGCCACAAATACTTAAGTATCACAAAACGACAACCAGAGCCAGAAGCGCAATCAGTAAACATAGTGGACTAAAGTACTTAGTATCATTCCTGGCAAATGCCCCTTCCTTTACGCGTTTAAAAAATCCACAGTACTTAAAATCTCCAATAGCTCTGAGGATAAATATTCCTATGACTGCATAACTAGCATAACGGGTGTATACCGCGGGTAAAGGGGATTCTATGAACCCACCTAAGATCAAATAAAGACATGAAACCGATAACAAACCAAGTGCAACTATGAGTGTGACAAAAATAAAACCTAGTCTTCTAGAGTCTGTCATGACGTGATTTCTCATGGCATCGGGCATAGCAGAATCTAAGCCCCACTTACCTCCTAATACCCAATAAAAGTGAATCAAGGAAATCAATAAAAATATTGTCGCCAAGAGGATAGCAGCAGTTGTTCTCATATTAGCAAGTTAGCTAATTTGTTTATCTTGCAATAATAGAAATTTGTATGTTCTTCAAAAAAAAAGATAAACCGAAAGCAGCTGTTGTTACCCTTCAAAATTTCAATGAAGTGGTGACACAAAAAGACACTGCAATCCTATTGGACTTCCATGCATCGTGGTGTGGCCCTTGCAAAGTATTAGGCCCATTCGTAGATGAGCTTGCAGGTGATTTTAAGGATAGGGCTTTCATAGGCAAAGTGAATATTGACCAAAGTCCCGAATTAGCTCAGCAGTTTAAAGTAAAAAGTGTCCCTACCCTTTTATTTATAAAAAACAGGCAGGTCTTAGAACGGCTTAATGGCTTAGTACCAAAACCTAATCTTGCTGAGATGATGGAAGACTTGATCGCTTATGATGACTTTGGAGAAGAGGAATAATAAGACCTTTACAATTCTAATTTGGGTATTCTTACCACAAAACAAGTACCACCTAATTCACTGTCCTCGACTGCAATAGTTCCTTTATGTAGGTCTACGATTTTCTTGCAAATAGAAAGACCTATACCTGATCCTTTATAATCAGATTCGCTATGAAGTCGTTCGAATATTTGAAAGACCCTGTTTCTATATTCTTGCTTTATACCTATTCCATTGTCTATTACCTTGAACACTATTTCGTCTCCAACCATATCCGCCGTTACTAAAACCTTAGGTATTATTGATGCTTCTATGAACTTTAAAGCATTCCCAATTAGATTAGAAAAAAGTTGCTTGATCAGACCAAACTGGCCTACCATTGTCCCAACCTCTAATTCAAAATCTACTTGAGCACTTGACGATCTTATAAGGTCTCTTCTGTCAATCAAGATATCTTTAAACAGCGCATCAAGGTTTATGTGTTCTCTAACCAGGTCTGCCTGCGAAACTTTACCAAGCGATGTAAGGTCATTTAACAATGTATCCATCTTATCAGTTTTATCTGAAATAAAGCTGAACATTTCTTTTTCCTTATCATCTAATTTATGATTGGCTTTGTCTTTCAGTATATCAGCAAACCCTTTGACAGATCTGAGTGGAGCTTTGAGCTCATGCGCTGCTAGATGTGTATAATTTTCTAACTGTATATTACTTTCTATATACTTTGCTAATTCAATACTTCTTCCCTTCAATTCTTCTTTTTGTTTGTCTAGATCCTTCGCTGCTAATTCTAAGTTATTTTTTGCCTTCTCGAGATTAATCAAGTAAAAATAACACATTAGAAAAGCTGCTAAATTAACTGCCACGATACACACTCCGTCTGCAAGAATACTTGTAGATATTCCAAATTTATCAGCATCTGCATTATAGTAAAGTATGATCAACTGACTGACCAAACTCAATATCAAGTAAACTAAAAGAATCTGTATTTTTCTGAAATAAATGAAGGTAAAGACTAAGCCAACAACATAAATAGAGTAGATAGCTTGAAAATTATGTCCATCAATTATGACCATATACCCGTTCAGCACATTCATAGCAATCATGAAGAAATGATAGGATAAAGTCTTCCAACCTTTAAAATGAAATATATAAACTAGCACTACTACCAAACAACTCAAAGCTGTTGGAAGTAAAATCTTGAAATCGCCAGTAAAGAGCTGAAGGGTCAAAACTATCAAACATGCGATGAATACTAATCCAATAAAGTATTGAAATAAGTTATCAGAACTGAGACCTTTCGATCCTTTAGGATTCAGCACAGATTCTGGAGAAAATAAAGAACTGCCTTCGGCAGATTCCTTTAGTTTCTTAATCGGGGAAGGTTGTATCACAGTACGTTGGAATGTTCTTAACATAATACTACGATAAATGAGACACATTTAACAAAAACAGCCCTTTGATTTTTCTAGCAAAATTTCAATAAAGTGCTCGTTAACAGCCCTTTGAGTAGCATAATTAGCTAAATATCTTAAATTAGCGATCATTAACTAACTAAAAACAGAGTAGCATGACACCCACAGAAATAGCAAACAAACTAGTAGCCTATTGCCGAAAAGGAGAATTCCAAGAATGCTATAAAGAACTCTACTCACCAGAGATCGTCAGCGTCGAAAATGATGGATCATCCGTCAAGGGTTTTGAAGAAATGGCAGAGAAAGGCAAACAATGGAATGCTGGAATCAAAGAGTTTCATAGCTCTGAAACTGGAGATCCAATCGTATCTGGAAACTATTTTTCTTTACCAATGAAGATGTCTATAACTTATCAAGGAGCAGACGCCCCAGTTAATTTTGAAGAAATATGTGTCTATCAAGTGAAAGATGGCAAAGTCGTAAGGGAGCAATTCTTTTATGATGAACCGGCTACAGCTTAGAAATATTCAATTTAAATTATTCAGGTGGTGACTTAGTGTCACCCCCTGAATATAGCTTAAGATCAATTCAACAAAAGGTCTTTTACATTCTTATCAGATGGGCGTAGTGCATTAGCACTTATAATATTCCCTGCCTCGTCTATCAACAAAAATCTAGGAATAGCTTTAATATTATAAGCTGTAGCAATATCCGAGGTCCAGTCTCCTTCAGCCATAAGCTGTAGTCCTGTCAGATTCTTATTAGTGATGAAGTTTTTCCATTTCTCTGCATCCTTTACTTCATCTATAGACACACTTACAAACTTTATGTTTTCATCATGAAGTTCTGTTTCTAGTTTTTTAAGAAAAGGTATTTCTGCTATACACGGTCCACACCAAGTCGCCCAAACATCCACATATACTTTTTTGCCTTTCAATTCTGATAGTTGCACATGTGCACCATGCCTAGTTACTGCCTTAAAATCTGGCGCTGGCTTTCCAGATATCAAAGCCGCCCATGGCCTTATCGCTTCATCAAGTTTTTCATTGAAATAACCCTCCTTTGCAAAGCCTCTATAATCTGTGATAAGTTCTTGCACCTCATCTAGCCCTCCTCTACTGATCATATTAATCAGTGTTATCAGATTACAATATTTAGTTACTTTCGAGTTTCCATATTGCTCTTTAGCTGTTTGCAATGAAGCCTCAAAGAAATCATTTACAGAATCAAAATCTAAATAATCAAGATCTTTTGAATGGTAAAAACTTACTGCATCTCTACCTTCTACGAATAGCAAATAGTCCAAATCAGTTTTATCACTTTCCTCAAATTGAGAAAAGAAATTATCTGGTAGTATTGGTTCTTTACCATTGTGCCTTTTATAAAGGCTCGGATAAAAACTTAATCCATTGACAGTTATGGCCGTATATCGTTTCTCCATCGCTGATTTAAAAACATCACTAACTGCTGTATCATTATTTATTTCTGTTATTAATTTTATAAGATCTGCATACATACTATCTGTTGATAGCAAAAACCTATCAGGCGGTAATTTTGTCACATCGCTAAGAACAAAATTGTCCATAGCTTCTTGAGCCTTCGCATTGAAATCAACCAAGTATTGATTCTCTTTTGAGGGAGACTCTATGACCCCAAATGTGAGCGGATAAGAACTCAGTGTATCAACCGTCAACTGATCACCTGGCTGCACGTGTATATAACTATGCTGAAAGCCAACTTTAAGGTCAAGAATCATCTCTTTATGTAGAGTGATATTAAATGAATCTCTAGCCCCAGATAGTTCATAGTAAATATCCTCGACCATATTAAATGCCTCTAATTTTTCATTTTGTAGACCAGACAAAGATATTGTAACGGAAGTAGTCGGGCCAGAGGGCTCACAACCGCTCAAGCTTGCAAAAACAAATAAGAGTAGTATCACTGAAGATCTTGTCATAGCGTACAATACGTCTAAAGATAAATATTTATATCGTTGCTGATCATAAGCCATGCATCTTCGTTAGGGCTCAAATATTATTCATTTCCTACTCCACCACGAGGCTAGTGCAAAACCTGAAAATAAATGCCAGATCCCCCACCAAGCAGCTACCAAGGCCATTCCCCCTAGCCCATTGAAGAAATTGAAGATAAGGATCAATGCAAGACCAGTATTCTGGATCCCCGTTTCTATGGAAACTGCGCGCCTATCATTCTTAACCAAGCCATTCATCTTGGCAAAATAATAACCAACGCCTAGTGCTATTGCATTATGAAAAAAGACCAACAAAAATATCTCGTCGACATAATTGACAATATTATCCACATTAGAAAGTATACCCACGAATACGATTCCGCCAAAGATAAATAGCGAAAATATCTTTACGCCCGCTTTTATTTTCTTAGTAAAATCTGGATAGTAGTGGTTGAGCAACATGCCGATTAATAATGGCACAACTATAAGTTTCAGTATAGTAACGACCATGGTCATCGGATCTACACTTATCGACTTCCTAAGTGCCTCGCTCTCTGGAACCAAAGGTGCCAACTGAGAAAAATATAGTGGCGTGATAATAATCGCTGCTAATGTAGAGATAGAGGTAAGTATCACGGAGAGTGCCGAATTAGCCTTAGATAGATGCACTGCGTAATTAGAGACATTACCTCCAGGACAAGAAGCAACTAAGATCATCCCTAGTGCCATAGAGGGCGGCAGGTCTATCGAAAAGATAATTATAAGCGTCAAGATAGGCATCAAGACCAGCTGGCTAAATAGACCTACAAAGACAGGTTTAGGTGATTTAAGAATATCCTTAAAATCACTTACGCCAATATCCAAAGCCACACCAAAAAGCAAAAACCCCAAGCAGATATTCAGAAAAAAAAGTTTGTCTGGCGTAAAGTTGATTACTACTTGGTCTATGCTTTCCATATACTTCGATACAACTACTGGGATATATTGTTTGAATAAAAAACCGCTTAAACTGTACAGTTAATATTTCTTGCAATTAGAACGATTGGCTTTTTGGGCTTAAGTAAGATATCAACTAACTGGTCAGTAACAAAATAGTGCCCTTTTTATTTGCACGTCATTGATTCCTAAATAGGCAGAAGGTTTAATTAAATATCAATTTTCAAGTATTGTTTTTACTAAGAAAGAAATTTCTAAACATTGTTTGGGCTACAAATAAAATGAGAGCCTAAAATAATTTCAGACTCTCCTATTGATCTTTTGCAATATCCGAACCTAGTTACACTATCCCCTTCTCCGTAAGATATCGCTCCGCATCTAGTGCAGCCATACAACCTGTCCCAGCAGCAGTCACCGCTTGTCGATAGATGTGGTCAGAGGCATCTCCACTCACGAAGACTCCTTCTCGATTAGTAAACGACCTCCCTGGTGTTCCTATCAGATATCCATTCTCATCCATCTCTATCCAATCCTTGAATATATCAGTATTGGGCTTGTGTCCGATTGCTACGAAAAACCCAGTTGCTGCTATTTCACTTTCTTCCTTAGTTACATTGTTAATTACTTTCGCACCCGATACCGTTTCTCCTCCCAATATCTCTAGTGTAGAAGTGTTCCAGTGGATCTCTATATTTTCAGTATTCTTGACCCTTGCTTGCATGATCTTAGAAGCTCGCATCTCATCTCTCCTAACTAGCAAATGAACTTTAGGGCAAAGCTTGGCAAGATAACTTGCTTCCTCGGCAGCTGTATCTCCTCCACCTACTACGATCACTTCTTGCCCTTTGAAAAAGAAACCATCGCACACCGCACATGCAGACACTCCATTATTCATATACTTCTTCTCTGACTCTAAGCCTAACCACTTAGCACTCGCGCCAGTAGATATGATCACGGTGTCTGCTGTATTAGTAACTCCAGACTCTGTAGTTACTTTATGGATAGGACCACTGAAGTCGACACTAGATATCATCTCATATCTGATCTCTGTATCAAATCGCTCTGCTTGCTTCCTAAAGTGCTCCATCATCTCAGGTCCTTGTATCCCATCAGGATACCCTGGATAATTCTCCACCTCAGTAGTGATCATTAGCTGACCGCCTGGCTCTGGTCCTGTAAATACAACAGGATCCAGTCCGGCTCTAGCTGCATATACCGCAGCGGTATAACCTGCTGGCCCAGATCCGATTATCAAGCACTTATAATGTTTAGCTTCCTCACTCATATTTAGATTCTTTGTAATATTTAATTCAATGGCGCAAAAGTAATGATCTTTTCGTCCATATATCTATGTGCGTTCGTCCAAAAAAGTTGTGATTCTATTAAAATTTGAATCTATTTGTCTCTAAAGTCGTTCTAATTGTAACGGCCAAAACATTTGATCATGCTTGGATATATTTCATATGCGTTTATTTCATCTGCCCTATCACTGGGAGGATGGATACTTAGTGGTGAACAAAAATCGCTTTCTCGATTAATCGGTGGCCTTTTTTACGCTAGTATATTAGCCTATTTAGGATTAATATTCATACAAGACTGGTCTACTACTGCTAAGCTATTGACCGTATCTAGAGATGCTATTTTGTTATCTGGATTCTCTGTGCTGATCATGGCTGCGCGTAAGGTTAAGATACTTCCTTACATCATCCTAGTCACTTTTGGGTACAATGTGCCTATGCTGAGCAGTTACTTACAGCAGCACACGCCATTTATGTTGAAGTCTGGTCTATTAGCAGATAGAATGGATGATCAAGAGTCAAAAAGTGAGCAATCGCTAACAGATAACGCTGGCCTTAGCAAGGATGGAGAATTACTTATCGAATTAAGATCATATGATGCTTTGGATAAACTTGAAGACTTTAATACGAATTATGGATTGGAGATATCTAGGGCTTTCTACCCACAAGATGAGGCTGCATCCAAACTCGATGAATATTATCTAGTCAATGTACCAGACGGTATGCTAGACCAAATTGATATCATCAAAAAAGAAATAGGACGTGTATCAGGAGTAGTATATGTAGAGCCTAACGAAATGATGTTGCTCGATGTGAAGCCGGGTGATACGCAGCATAAAAAACATAAATGCAATCATGTAGACGACCCGTTGGATTCGGATCAGTGGATGCATGAGGCGCTAGAAATGGATGCTTACTATGGATTGCTTAATACTTTAAACGCTCAAATCAAGAAAAAGGCAAAACTGTTTATCCTTGACTCTGGCGTAGACTCCGACCACGAGGATCTAGTAGATAGCTACCGATCTCTCAAGACCGAGTATGATGTAGATGGCAATGGGCATGGCACTCATTGTGCAGGTATAGCAGCGGCTGGAACAAATAATAGCAAAGGCATCGCTTCTTTTGCTGTAGGTAGTGAATTCGTAGAAGTGACTGGCATTAAGGTGATGAGTAACTTTGGGTTCGGTACGCAGAAAATGATCATCGATGGCATCATAGAAGCTGCTGATAATGGCGCTGATGTGATCTCTATGTCTCTAGGAGGAGTAAGCAATCAAGCACGTCAAAAAGCCTACGATGCAGCCATGAAATATGCAACTGATAAAGGGGCAATAGTAATCGTCGCTGCTGGTAACTCTAGTATGGATGCCGATAAATACTCCCCCGCTAACTCCAAAGGCGTAATAGCCGTAGCTGCGACTGATGAGCAATCTCTCAAAGCATCTTTTACGAATACGGTGGAGAACATAGAGTATGGTATCTCCGCTCCAGGTGTAAATATCATGTCTAGCCTACCCAACAATGAATACAAAGCCTTATCAGGAACTTCTATGGCAACTCCTCATGTAGCTGGGCTAGTGGCAGTGATGAAAAGCTTAAAGCCAGAACTGGATACTAGAGCAGTTTTTAAGATCTTGGAAAATACTGGAATGGAGATCGAGGATCATTATCAGATCGGTAAGTTGATACAGCCGGTTGCTGTTATTAAGGTTTTGGTTGGGGAGGAAAGTTGATAACTTAATGTGATAATTTTATGACATATTGATGTACTGATTTTTTTGATGTCGCTAATCAATTATTTTAACTACAGCAATTCCAAATTATAGTAATTATCCCATTGACATATTATAGCATTAGCACATCATCACATTATAATCATTTTGACAAAGATGCTATTCTTCGATTTCTGACCTTTTCTTTTTCCTCTTGAATATGATTACGCCACTTTTCTCCGATCTCACGGAAGCTATCGTAGCGGTGTAGAAAATCAATATCTCCAAGACTCAGATGATGATTCCGCTGTTCGCCTGTTTGTCGATATCTCATTATACTCTTCTCATCGTTAGGCATATTTACGCCGAATCTTGACGATCTCTTGAGTTCATTTTCATCATGCTGGTGCTTACAACCCAACATATGAAATGCTTCATGTAAAATTATCCGCTGACTAAAAGAATGTGTATCCCTAAATTTCATACTCGGTTTAGACTTAAGATTCCACTTATGTAAGCCATCGCAACCTATGTAAGATCTAGAGTCTGTATCGTCAAATTTGACGGTGATCTCACCATCTGACCTTACCCATCTAAAATCTAATTGATCTCGGAGATGATATTCTAGTATCTCCCACGATCTTCTGAGGAAAGATATTTGAGCCTGAGAGCCCTTTACAAATGAAATTGTTAGCTTTTTTTTATCTAAGGGGAATATCTTTTTCTTGTCGTAAACCATATGAGAAGCAGTGCTTTACATATATAAACTATCTATAGGTGATTATATTATCTACCTAGGGGATTTACTTCTGTAGCTGTATGATCCTGCTACAGATATCTGTGACTGATCTTGCACCTACTAAGACATGATCAGCTTTCTCATAAAATAACGATCGCTCTTGTAGTTTTTGCTTTATGAAATTCTTTAATTCGCCCGTATTCTGTTCAGCTATGATCGGTCTATGAGATCTTTCCTTTTTCAGTCTTTTCGTTAGGACATCGACTCCACATTTTATATAATAAGAAGGATAGTTATTTATGAACTTGATGTTTTCACCGTAGCACGGAGTGCCTCCCCCGAGAGCAATAACTATATTTCCCTTCTTAGCTAATACAGACTTTAAAGTCTTCGATTCTAATTTTCTAAAATAGGATTCTCCTTTAAACTCAAATATTTTGGAGATAGTGGTCCTTGCTACCTTCTCTATCTCATCATCGAGATCTATGAATTGATAGTCAAGACGCTTGGCCAGTTCCCTCCCGACAGTACTTTTGCCACATCCCATAAATCCCATCAAGATAATTTTATCATTCATTGCCTTTGCCTGTAATTGAATAGATCTGAGATATTATTTTAGATTTGTTGTTATGTTGAAAACTACTTCAATATTATCAATTTTTTGTGGACTAATATTCTTTATAGCCTGCAAAAATGAACCTGTGCCACCGACTGCCGACGAACTACATATGATCTCAATAGCGGGTGCCGACTATAAGAATGATATCCGATTGCCAGTAGATCCTTATGGCAATGTTGATACTAATAGCATGGCAAAGGTTTCTTTTGAAGATACTGTATTTGATTTTGATACCATCAAAGTAGGTAAAATAGTAAACCATACTTTTAGTTTTACAAATACAGGTGTCAAGGATCTACTAGTTACTGATACTAAATCTACTTGTGGATGCACGATCAGTAGTCATACCGAGAAAGCTATTTCACCAGGAGAGAAAGGAAATATCATAGTTTCTTATGACTCTAAGGATAGAAAAGGGGAACAAGAGAAGGTAATTAGAGTCTATACCAATACTTATCCCAATGAGACCTTGCTAAAGATAAAAGGATTTGTAAATTCGCCCCAGTAAAATAAATAGCCATGATGAACTTACTCTTCCAATTACAAGCAGCTGCTAACCCGATCATGCAGTTTGGTCCATTGATCCTTATCATGGTGGTATTCTACTTCTTCTTTATCAGACCTCAGGCTAATAAGCAGAAAGCTCAAGGCACCTTCGTCTCCGAACTAGAGAAAGGAGATGAAGTAGTCACTGCCAGTGGTATGATAGGTCGCATCAACAAAATAGAAGGAAATATCGTCCACTTACAAATCGACCAAAAGACCTTCCTCAAGGTTCTAAAAAGTTCGATCTCTAACGAAATGACTGCTGCTCTTACCAAAACGGAAGAAGCAAAATCATAATTTAGTTAGCGAACTAAAGTTATATTTCCTAGCATCGTATAAGAAAGATCATTAGTACAGGTCACCCTTAGACAATATGCATACGTATCAGAGTGTAACTCTTCTCCTGTATTTTCATACTGTCCATTCCACCCTGTTCGTTGATCTATTGTCTCAAACACTAACTCTCCCCAACGATTGTAAACATCCAATTTCATATCCTTGATAAAATTACTTCTCACTACCATTTCGTCATTTTCGCCATCTCCATTAGGTGAAAATCCTGTCGGAATGAATACATCAGACTCATCACACACCGGCTGAATTACGGTGATAACAATTGTACCGTCCACTTCACATCCATTACTATCCGTGACTTGCACATTGTAGGTTGTTGTTTCTTCTGGTTGTACCAATATCGTCTCTGTAGTCTCTCCATTACTCCATGACCATTCTAGACTATCTCCTTCTGATCCTGCTGTTATCTCTACTACTTCTCCTCTATTGATAGTAGAGTCAGGGTCCGCCGATAAATCTAGTTCAAGATCAGATATTGCTATCGGAATCGTAAACTCTTTGGTACAAAGATTATCTACATTCGTGACGGTCAAGAATAGATCTTTTGCCAATGCTGTGTTTATCATTGGTGTCGGTGTATCTCCTCCTGATATTATACACTCCTCTGGTCCCCACAAATAAGTGAGCGAGTCCGCACTATTATTTATAGCTTCTATCATTAGCTCTTCACCTGGACAAACTGCATCCGGCGTTATCACTTCTACATCAAATAAATAACCATCTAAGAATATGCTTACAGAATCTCTGCAAGTAGCTCCATCCGTCACAATAGCAAATATGGTGGTATCAACCGTAGGACTATACATGATCGACGGCCCTGTCCCCAAGGTATCAGCACCACCCAGTGTCCAATAGATATTTTGTGGGATTCCACTATTAGCAGAGAGCGTAAGTTCTTCCCCTTCACAAAAGCTGATCGTATCATTCATCGTAGTGATAGAAACTGCATCTGAGAATAATACAGGTATAAACATCTCATCTATACCACAGGTAGAATTACCTTTGACCGTCACTAAATATTCGCCAGGGCCAGGGTAAGTATAACATGGACTTGCTTCTGTAGAAACATCATCCATAGCCGCCTCATCTCCAAAATCCCAAGTTAAGTTACCATCCATCTCATCAGTCGTAAAACACACCGTAAATGTCGCACAATCTATATCCGTCATGATCTCTATACTCTCCATCATCATACCCATAGGAATGGTAATAGAATCCATAGCCATACATGACCCATCACTTGTGCTCTTAGTAAACCTAAGTGTGATATCTCCATCCCCTTCTAGAGCTACTACCGTCACTTCATTCTGATCAAGGTCAGAAATAATATGCTCATCTTGATCCCAAACGATATTTATGCTATCTACATTATTCACTGATTCAGGTGTAAAAGTCAAGGTATCTCCTGGACATATTTCTGTACCATCTGGAACTTTGAATTCGCCAGAGATATCAGATAAAGTGACCTTCTCGATCTCACTACTACATCCTTCAACGATTGCTCTGACATAGTATTCGTCACCTAAAGTTACTTGAGTACTTAGTTGCGATGTCGTACTAATGACCGGATCAAAATCCTCATTGATCGACCATTCGTAAGTGTCTTCACAATTACCTGTGGCGGTGAGTGTTACCGTCTCGCCATTACACACCAATACTCTCCCTTCACTATCAGCACCTTGCACTGCTATTTCTAGATTATCTCCAGGCACTACCTCGACCATACCAGTTGTTTCACATACCCCATCAGTCACGGTTACACTATAAGTTGTTGCTTCGGTTGGGTTTACTTTTGGATTTGATAGATCTCCTGTAAGTCCTTCCATTGGTGACCATGTATAAGTCCAGTCTGGATTAGGATTAACAATGATCATGCCTCCTACTCCTTCGCACACCTCTACTATCCCATCCCCACCATCTGTAAATTCTAAACTCGGTCCATCCCCAAGGATAGCATTTATCTCTTCTACTTCACTCATGCAAGAATCATCTCCTGTCACTGCGCGCACATAGTAAGTTCCTTCTTCCGTAATGTTATAAAAATCTTGCGTACTGATTATCACTACAAAATCTACAGTTCTTGACCATTCGTAATTTGGCTCACAGTTGCCCGATACGGTTACTGCCTGACTACCACCACATACATCTATGTTACCATCCGCATCTACTCCCGATACCGATATCTCCATAGTATTACCTGGTATGACTTCTATCATTCCAGTAGTTTCGCACTCACCATCTGTCACCGTTATATTATAAGTAGTTGCTTCTGTTGGGTTTACTTTTGGATTAGACAGGTCACCACTGATCCCATCCATCGGAGACCAAGTGTAGGTCCAGTCGGGATTCGGATTGGCTATCACCATAGCGCCGATACCTTCACATACTTCGACGACACCATCCCCGCCATCTGTAAATTCTAAACTCGGTCCATCTCCAAGGATAGCATTTATTTCAAATACATTACTAGTACAAGCATCACTACCTGTAATTGCTCTTATGAAGTAGCTCCCTTGTTCTGTGATATTATAAAATTCATTTGTCGATAGTATATCTGTGAAGTCTGCAGTTCTTGACCACTCATAATTTGGTTCGCAGTTACCTGAGGCTGTCACTGTTTGGCTTCCTCCACAGATATCCAGATTGCCATCTGCGTCTACTCCTGACACTGATATCGTAAGCATATTACCGGGCACTACTTCTATCATACCACTAACTTCACAATCACCATCGGTAACCGTCACTGTATAAGTTGTTGTCTCTGTAGGATTCACTTTAGGATTGGATAGATCTCCCGATATCCCTTCCATAGGAGACCATGTATAGGTCCAGTCTGGATTTGGATTGGCTATGATCATACCACCTATTCCTTCGCACACTTCTACACTGCCGTCATCATCTGTAAATTCTATGCTTACATCACCACCTTCACCCAGCGTCACCATGAACTGTACTACCTCACTTGTACAACCCGTACTCACGACCGCTCTTACATAATAAGTTCCTTCGTTTGTAATTGTGACCATATCTCCAGTAGCAATTATATTGGAGAAGACTTCATCTGTAGACCACTCATAAGTTCCTTCCGCATTACCAGTCACTGATAATTCTATATCTGAACTACAAGCGTTTATGCTTGCATCATCATCTAAGCCGATCACTTCTATCTCTGTCATTCCTGATGGTCTTACCTCTATCATTTCTGTGATCTCACAATCACCATCAGATACCGTAACAGTGTATATCGTAGTTTCATTTGGATTAACTAGTGGATTAGATAGGTCACCGGAGATCCCCGTCATTGGTGACCAGGTATAGGTCCATGCTGGATTAGGATTCAAGACGATCATTCCACCTACGCCTTGGCATATATCAACAGATCCGTCTTCACCACCCATAAAGTCTATCGATACATCAGTATCATCGAAGGTAACTTCGAATTGGATGATCTCACTCTGACAACCTGTACTCACTACAGCTCGCACATAATAGGTCCCTGCCCTTGTTACTGTAAGTTTATCTGTTGTACTTAACACGTTAGAGAAGAGCTCATCCGTAGACCACTCATAAGTCCCTTCTGCATTACCCATCACCATAAGTGCTGTCTCAGTATCACATACATTAATCGTAAAATCAGCATCTAAACCAACCACGTCTATTTCTGTTTGTTCGGTAGGTATGACTTCGAATTGTCTTGTTATCTCACAGGTACCATTTGATACAGTTACCGTGTAGGTAGTTGCTACATCTGGATTGACCAATGGATTAGACAAGTCGCCACTAATACCCGACATCGGAGACCAAGTATAGGTCCACGCCGGATTAGGATTCAAAACAATCATCCCGCCAACCCCTTGACATAACTCTACTATATCATCTTCTCCTCCCATCAACTCCAAGCTAAGGTCATCAGCACCCAGGGATACATCTACTTGTTCTACTTCGCTTTCGCAAATATCATCACCGATGATCGCTCTCACATAATAAGTGCCTGAGCTGGTCACAGTAAGCATATCATTCGTACTTAATATCTCGCTAAAATTTGGTGAATTAGACCACTCATAATTAGGATCACAATTACCTCTGACTACCAATTGCTTCTCTCCACCACACTCTGTGATCATCCCATTCTCATCTTCGTCTACTATCTCGATCTCTAGCCTATCCCCAGGCTGCACGATGATCATACCAAATGCTTCGCAAGTACCATCTGTCACGGTCACGGAATATTTAGTATTATCTGCCATTCTGAACTTAGGGTTAGACATATCACCTATGATCCCATCTGCTGGTGACCAAGTGTAGGTCCAGTTAGGATTAGGTTCCATGACGATCATACCACCTGCTTCGCCACAGACTTCTGCTATGCCATCATCTCCTCCTGTGAAATATATGCCTGGACCATCACCTAGTGTTACTTTGATTTCTTCTACTTCGCTAGTGCATGCCCCTTCTACTATGGCTCTTACATAGTATGTTCCGGCTGTATTTACTGTCAAGAATGTTTGTCTACTGATCACCTCTACAAAATCTGCTGTTCGTGACCATTCATAATCTGGCTCGCAACTTCCTGTCACCATCAAGGTAGTCGTGCTGCTACAAACGTCTATTTCTCCATTACCATTTTTTCCGATCACTTCTATTTCTAGTCTATCGGTTGGGTTTACGGTTACTTGACTTATTGCATCACAAGTACCGTCAGATACTGTGACTGTGTAAGTTGTTGCTTCTGTTGGGTTCACTTTTGGGTTAGAGAGATCACCTGTAATCCCCATCATCGGAGACCAAGTGTAGGTCCATGCGGGATTAGGATCTAGAACTATCGCTCCTCCTACTCCTGCGCATACATCTACTATTCCATCTCCACCATCTGTGAATTCTACAAATGGACCATCTCCTAAAACAACCTCTATCATCTCGACTTCGCTCATACAGTTATCATTGACAACTGCTCTTACGAAGTATGTTCCATTTTGAGTTATACTTATCCTTGCTTGATTACTTATTATGGTATTAAATCCACTATCCGTAGACCATTCATAATTAGGATCACAGCTACCGATTGCCGTTAAGGCTACTCCGCTAGCGCAGGTATTTACATTTCCATCTTGATCAACTCCATCTACTGATATGTCTAGCTGACTACCCGGTACTACCTGTACTTCTCCATATGCTTCACATTGGCCATCGGAGACAGTCACACTATAAACAGTGGTCTCCGTAGGATTCACTTTTGGGCTAGAGAGGTCACCACTTAGACCTGTTGTCGGTGTCCAGGTATACGTCCATGTAGGGTTTGGGTTTTTTACGATCATTCCTCCTACGCCTTGACATACTTGCACGATACCATCACCATCATCTGTAAATTCTATGCTTGGCCCATCACCAAGTACTACATCGAATTGCTCTACTTCACTAGTACAGTTTTCTAGTATCCCTCGCACATAGTAAGTTCCGCTCTGAGTGATATTGATAGATGCATAAGTGCTGATTATCGTATTAAAATCAGCATCAGATGACCATTCATAACTTGGCTCACACATCCCCATTGCTAACAAATTAACACTACCGGCACACGTATTCAAATTACCATCAGCATCTAGGCCTCTTATCTCGATATCTAGATTATCCCCTGGCACTACTTCTATCTGACCAGTTACTTCACACTCTCCACTTGTCACTGTGACACTGTAGGTAGTAGCTTCCGTAGGGTTTATTTTAGGATTAGAAAGATCACCTGTGAGTCCTGTCATTGGCGACCAAGTATAAGTCCAGTTAGGATTAGGATTCATGATTACCATTCCTCCTACACCTTGGCATACTTCTACTATTCCATCTCCTCCATCTGTAAATTCCAGGTCTATGCCTTCTGTAATAGTTATGTTTATTTTTTGAGTCTTCGATGCACATCCATTGGGTGCGGTTGCTCTTACATATATAACTGTAATATCCTGACCCGTAAAATCATAATCTATAGTCGTACCTCTTCCTAGACTATTCGTAAAGTTTTCGTCTGTCGCCCACTCGTAAGTAATATTCACAGGATTGTTTATCATCAACGTTCCTTTTGGGCTACAGTTAGTAAGGTCGCCTACTACATCTATGATGATATCTTCTAGCACAATGACCTCTATCTCGTCTTCGATAGTACATAGTGGACTGATGACCGTCACCTTGTATGTCTGACTTCTAGGTGAGTCAAATACTGGATTTGATTTGGATGTATTACTAAAAGTAAGCCCTGTCTCAGGTACCCAGTTATAGAACCAATCATTGTTAGGATTACTCACTAAATTAGGAGTGTCTCCATTACATACATATATCGGATTTGAGAAAGTCTTGAGACTCGGTACATCTCCGAAATCTACCTCTTCTGTGACTGTATAGCTACATCCATTTTCTAGGGTAAGTTTAAGCCTTACTCTCAAGTCAAATCTTGTAGGAATAGTTACATCTACACTTCGCCCTGACATGTTGAATGAGTTATTACCCATGAAGAATACCCAATCATAACTAGCAACAGCAATGTTATTAAACGTCTCAAACTCTGATGTAAAGCTTGCACTAACTTCCGTCTCATTACAATCGGAAACATCGAATCTAAATCTTGGTTCTGGAGCAGGAAGCGTCTGAGGCTCAAAGGACTTTTGAACGGAGATCTCACAACCATTTGACGCTAGGTTAAACAATACGATATCTACCTGAGTAAGATCGTTCACTGTCACGCTAAATGGATTACCTGTACCTGTAAAGGTTTCGCCACCTTGAGTTACTTCCCATCGATTATTTTGAGGATCAACACCATCAGGAAGATGACCGTCATCTGTACTCAACATGATGACTACTCCATCTGTATTATCACAATCATCTAGACCTATTTCAAAATCCAATTCTTCTCCGTCTACGCTTATCTTATTTATATCAATAGAATTAGACAGATCATAACATCCTGAAAGATCAGCGATGTTACTACCGACTGATAAGCCATTGAGTACTCCTTCATAGCTTACGCTGAAAAGTCTACATAATCCTGGACCAAATGCCCCTAAGTCAAATGATGGGCCTGATGGCAAGTCCAAGATCACACCGCTCTCATTAGTAAGAACATACTCTTGATTACTACCAGAGGCAAATTCTAAGACAGGTGCCAGATCAAATGATACTGCATCACCTACACAAAGGTCGATATTAGTAGCACCATCATCATTGGTCAGCATACCTCCATTAATCTCTGTGACACATCCAGCATACACTGAGATATCATCGATGTCCCATATAGTAAGATCAGCACCATTCCCGACAGGACAATAGCCTAGTAGTTCAAAACTAAAGATCGTAGGTTGGTCCACTTCAAACCCATCTACTTGAGACAGATCTATTGTTTGTAATGTCCATTCTCTATTAGTGGGGATATCGACTCTTCTATATATCTCTGTTCCTCTTACTGTTATTCTTACCCCGTATGATGTAGGATAATTATTTTCACCACTCTGCCCATCTATCCACACAAATCGCGTAGGTCCTTTCTCATAGAACTTAAGTTCCTTAAGCTGAGCTTTACCTTGCCCAGGTGTTACTTCTATGTCAAATCTAATAGCCTTCTCATTATCATTTTCAAAATCACAATTCATACTTGCACTTACACACATCCCTTCTTTACCATTGAAGCCTGGTGTACAGGAATGGGAATTGGTCACAGGACTATTCCGATAGAGCGACCTACCGATCAGTAACATATCAGCACAGGCCGAACGATTTTCATTGACTGCTGTAAACTCACTATAATCGGCATGAGAATCTTCATCAAAAAATGAGGTACAATCATCCAGGTCAAACTTGACCACAGACTGACCATCTTCCTGCTCTGGGCAATCCACCTGTGCGTGAGTGTCATATGCCAACATAGATATCAGGGTTATTATAAATATCCACTTCATATTCATTCGACTTTTAAGGGTCAACTTCATTGATAATTTCTTCTTGCTAAAATTCTTCTTCATTATACTATAAAGAGCTTGTGTCTTTGATTCTTATCACCTCTACTCTCCGCTCCCTAGAAGCGGCCACGCTGTATATTGACTTTTGCGTATTCGATGCTTCATCACTCACATTGGATGGTGCCTCGCTCTCTCCAAACGAAACATCGGTTATCACTAGCTTTCCATTTTCTATGAACTCGTTGAGTAAGCCATTCGAAAACTGGTCTAATTCATTTTCAACACTATTTACTCTTCGTTTACTCAGTTCCATATTGTATGCTCGTCCTGCGATTGGACTTGCGTATCCTTTTATTTGTATCTCAAAGTTCTGTCCTCCATTAAGTTTTCCGATTAATGCGTCCAGGAATAATCCCATCTTCTCAAATCCTCCCCTCACATCAAACTCAAAGAAATCATCCATTTTCTGCTGCTCGACTAATCGCTCTTCTCCTTGCAGATTCCTAGCTGATCTATCCTTATACTTTTCTTTCTTAGATATGAAAGGCGTATAAGTTTCTGTATAAGTTTTACTCGTTGCTAGTCTCTTTTTATTAAAATAGCTTTTGTTAGATACTACTGCTCTAGACTCCAGTTTGGGATAATCGTTATCAAAATATAGTGCCAGAGGAAGGTAGATATTGAGATCTCGCTTTTTCATCCTCACGGTTTTATTGATCTCTCCCCCTAGCCCTTCATTGCTAGTATCGATTATCATGGTCTGGGTATCATAGCCCTCCGCTTCGACAATGATCTTATACTTTTTATTAGGATCAAGATCAAAGACTGCCTTCCCATTTACATTTTCTAATACCTTATCTGGATTCGAAGGATCAGATAGATCTACAATAGTCACCGTTGCATTTTCTAATGGCTCTCCCGTCTTGTCATCTACTATATCTAAGTTGACACCTATCTTATCCCTTCCTAGAAATAATTTCTTGACGATATCTTGAGACTCGTAGATACCTTTGGTACTTACGTAAATGGTATCCGACTTCATTCCGTATTTTTCTCCGATGACCATGTATTCCTTATCTTTTTGCAGCACACATTCATGGTCAATGTTAGTAGGATTTAGTTCTTCACAGATCACCTCGCCACTACTTATGTCTATCACTCGTACTGTTGCATTTATCAGCGAATCCTGCGTTGCTTTTATGAAGGTCTGAGCATTGAGCTTGATATTAACCTCAGCATGGTCTGCTTTATAGATGTCATAGCAGCAGGCCTCAAACTGGGTATCTACATAGGATGATTCTAGTCTATCAGATGAAAAATAGGACTCTCGCGCATCATCAGAAAGTGAATAGTATACATCGTTATAACTTGTATTAATAGGATTATTAAGGTGAACGGGTTCTTCGAATATGTCCTCTCCCTTATCAGAACGATACACATCGTGACCACCTAATGATTGTCTTCCTTTACTACTGAAGTATAGGACATTAGAAGGGCTATGAAAGAAAGGCGTAATATCATCCTCAGGTGTATTGATCTCTTTTGCATTGATCGGTTCTGAGAAATTACCACTCTCACCTACTACACTGTACCATATATCTAGCTTGCCGACACCGCCTATTTTATCCGTCACGAAAAAGAGCAGCTCTTGATCCGTCCTAGCATCAAAACCAACAGCTGGCTGAGTACTAGTGTAACTTTCTAGATTAATACTAGAAGGAAGTTTTATTTCTTCACCATAGGTACCATTGCTCGATATATCCTTATAGAACAAGTCACACTTTATATCATTACCTAGAAAGTAATCACAGATCGTATAATACATTCTACTTTTATCCTTGTTGAATGCAGTGTGTGCTGAGTGTGATTTCTCTTTATTAGCAGCACCTAAGACTCCACCGCCAGTCGATTTATCACTTGATAACAATACTTTGGATAATAACTTTGATGGATTATTATCTGTTTCTTCTTCTGTAAAACTCAAAGATGAATAGTACAAGCCTTCCTCCGTATCAATTGCTCCAAACTCTGAGAACTGCGTATTGATACCGCCACCTAGATGAGTAATCGTGATACTCTTATCTGGATTAGCGAATTTTTCTAAAGCCCATTCGCAAGCCTTTACTTCTTTTTCTGCTCGCTGCGTATAGTAGGCATCATCGCCACCATTTTCGGATAGGTATAATTCATAACCTCTTTTTGCTTCAGCATACTTACCCTGCTGCTGTTGCATATTAGCCAGCCAAAATTGAGACAAAGGGAATTCCTTTTGCTCATCGTGGGTCACCGCTGCTTCGTAGCGTTTTTCTGCTTCTTTGTATGCGCTGAAGAGCCTTGCAGACTCTCCTACTTTGTAATTAAGCTCAGCACTCGTAGTGTCAAATTCAATAGCATTACTATAATAATCTAAAGCACTGTAATAATCCTTCTCTACAAAAGAACTCTCCGCCGCCTTAATAAACGCCTTTAATGATTGCCCCTGCACCAATGCACTATTAAGGATCAACGCTCCTAGGACTACAAGTACCTTAACTTTCATATTTGATTTCAATAGGTTCTTCATCTCTAAAATATTGGACAAATTTTAAATTGCTTCAATGGCTTCACATGGGTGATGATATACCTGAAGTGTAATTCAGGACCACCTGTATTTATATTTCTAGTATCATGTTCAAATGATTGGACATCATAATTAAATGATGCGTAGTATCGACTGAACTCTACTGCAACTGTTGGGATGAGTGTACCAGAAGTTCTGTAACCCATACCGAGATGTAGATTAAATTCTTTCCCACGCTGCTTATTGATATACATCTTACCTAGAAGTCCAAACAAGTATTCGTTATATGCTCCTTGGAACTGACTTAATGCATGTCCTTGGATATCAAAAGCATCACTGATCTGGTAGGTTCCTCTAAAGTTTAAGTTTATTCGTCGCGGTAACTTTACATCATCTGCTTCGAAGAAAGCTACTTTAGGCTCGATCAAGTGGTAGGCCCCAACTCCAAAATCAAAGTTTGTTCTAGAAGAGACCTGATACCTATAGTTAACACCTAGAGAATTCTCTAAAAAACTGATCCTATCCATATCCGTATTTTCGCCTGATGGCAAAGTAGGATCAAAAGCATCTCCATCCCACTGTCTATCCCATGAGAGATTGGTCAAGCTGAGACCACGAGTAGCGTAACCAAGGCTAATACCTGCAGTTATCAGATTCTTTTTATTCAATATCTTAGTGTAGCTACCTAGGAAGTTAATATTCGTTAGGTTGAGTCTAGACAAGCCCTGCTTATCATAGTTAAAGAGGACTCCACCAGATATGAAGGAATCATCAGATTTGCCTAGATAGAATTTTCTATCATACTGCCCACTGAAAGTAGTCCATGGCACAGGTACACTCCTGGCTTGAGATTTATAACTAGCCATGAAGCGCTCATCACCATTAAAAACACCCGTATTCGCGGGGTTAAGATTAAGGGGTGAGTTATAGAACTGAGAATAATGAATATCCTGTCCTTTTACAGAAATATTGATTGAAAAAATAATCAAAAAGATCTGACCAACAATTTTTAATGTCCTATTCACTGTCAAGTTATTAATTGCATTATAAAAATCTATAAGATATATCTTACTGATTCTTAATCGTTTAATATGTTGATAATCAATTGATTACCTACAGTTAGGTATTATGCAAAAACCTTGCTACATTTTGATTTGGACCTTTCTCAGATTATGTTAATAGTTGGATATATTTTGCGAGACAATTTCGAATCTGAGGATTACATTTGTGCAACGATATAAGATGATCACATGAAAATATTCAGTGCCAAACAGGTAAGAGACATAGATGAATATACCATCAAGAATAAACCAATAGAATCCATCGAACTGATGGAAAATGCTTCGAAGGTTTTTTATAAATGGTTTATAGATAAGATCAACTATAATCAACATAAGTCGATCACGGTCGTTTGTGGCAAGGGTAATAATGGTGGTGATGGTCTTGCGGTTGCCAGGATGCTTCATAGCGCAGATTACAAGGTTACGGTCATGATCCTTGAAGGGCCGGGCGCTTCTTCGCTAGACTACAGATCTAATCTATATAACTATCAGCAATTAGAAAATGCCAGTATAAAAACCATAACTGCGGACGAGCCGCTAGCTCTAGACCTAGGCGATCATGTTATTGATGCTATACTAGGTTCTGGCCTTGACCGCGAAGTGACTGGTTTATATGAAAAGGTGATTACTCAAATAAATTCCTCTACCGCTAAGGTATTTTCTATTGACATACCATCAGGCTTGTACGCGGATACTTCTACTAGCGGAACCAAGGTACATGCACACGAGATCTTAAGTTTCCAGTTTCCTAAGCTGGCCTTTCTTTTTCCGGAAAACTATGAGGCGGTAAAAAACTGGGAAGTACTCCCTATCGGACTACATCAAGATAAGATCGAAAATAGTAGTACAAGGAATTTCTACTCAGATGTGGCTTTCGTAAAGAGTCTACTCTTACCAAGAAACAAGTTTGACCACAAAGGTGATTACGGGCACGCAGAATTAATAGTTGGCTCTAGAGGAATGATGGGAGCAGCTATACTTTCTTCTTTGGCTTGCCTCAGAAGTGGTGTAGGCTTACTCTCCGTCCGCATACCTACCGCAGGGTACACCATCATGCAGACAGCGGTTCCCGAAGCCATGATAGCTCATGCCGACGACCTAGACCATATATCCTCTATGCAAGTAAGTAATAAGACCGATGCTATAGGAGTAGGTCCGGGTCTAGGACAAGGTGAGGATACACGGGCAGCACTAGAGAATCTGCTGACTAACTGTAAGCTCCCATTAGTACTGGATGCGGACGCGCTTAACCTAATAGCCTCCCGCAAGACTTTACTAGGTAAGATACCTCAAGGATCGATCATCACACCACACGTCAAAGAATTTGAACGATTGTTTGGTAGCACTGGAAATGATCTTGATAGACATCGCTTACAGAAAGTTTGCTCGGATAGATACAAGATCTACATAGTCCTCAAAGGAGCCCATTCATGTGTAACCACTCCTGAGGGCGAAAGCTACTTCAACTCTAATGGTAATCATGGGATGGCAACGGCAGGAAGTGGAGATGTACTGACTGGAGTGATTACTTCATTATTAGCTCAAGGATATGATGCTAAGGCTGCAAGTATACTCGGCGTATATATCCATGGTCATGCTGGAGATATTGCTGCTACACAGCTAGGCCCTACAGGTATGATAGCAAGTGATATTGTAAACAACTTACCGCTAGCACTCAAAAAACTAAATAATGTCTAGAAAAAAAATAGTCGTACTCACCGGAGCCGGTATCAGCCAAGAGAGCGGCATCAAGACTTTTCGTGACGCGGATGGTCTGTGGGAAGGCCACGATGTACAGGCCGTAGCTTCTCCTCAAGGGTGGCAAGCAGACCAAGAGCTAGTCCTCAACTTCTATAACGAAAGACGCAAGCAACTCAAAGAAGTAAAGCCGAATGGAGCACACCTACTCGTAGCATCCCTAGAAGAGAAACACGATGTCGTAGTCATCACTCAGAATGTAGATGATCTGCATGAGCGAGGAGGTAGTAGCAATATCATTCATCTGCATGGCGAGCTGACTAAAGTCAGAAGTATAGCAAATGAAATGCTAGTGCAAGACTGGGATGGAGATCTAGTGACCGGAGATATGGCGGAGGATGGCCATCAGTTACGTCCTCATATTGTTTGGTTCGGGGAGCAGGTGCCTCTACTAGAGACTGCGGCATCTCAAGTTACTACGGCTAATATCGTCATCATCATAGGTACTTCTATGCAGGTCTACCCTGCTGCTGGTTTGGTATCTTATGCGCATCCTAGTGCTTCCATCTACTACATAGACCCTAAACCTCATATCTCCCATGAGCTGAAGCAGATGTCTAACCTTACTATTATCGAAGAGAAGGCAGTGGCGGGTATGGAGCAGTTACTTGAGGTATTGCTGTGAGGTCTCGAAATAAATTAACTTAAAAGTTGCAGAAACTCGCTTTGTCAAACTAAGCTTGGAGTATCTTTTATTCCTCTATCTGATTTCGAATTAAGTCGAAACCACCTTTCTCCATTGACTAGAGAAAGAAAAAGTTCTAGTAGCCGCTTTTCGCCTTGATAATTGAGTATACTATACTTATAAGCCAAAGCCAGAAATAACCCTTTCCAATTAGACCGTAAGCAGGTCGTTTAAGATACATATCAAGCAGATTTGGGTTTTCTTAGTTGAATAGATCGCATGAACGATCAATACTAATCGTAAATTCCTCATACAAAATCAGTACTTGAAGTCTAAGCATACAAATATCATCTACTTCTTACTAATGTCACTATGTCTTTCTGGCTACAGTGATACGATTCATACTGATGCTTCGGCTTTAATCCAGCTCATGGAAGATTGTAGTAATGCTATAGATGATGATGGTGATGGCCTTATAGATATCAATGATCCAGATTGTATTTGTGAGATCCTAAGTCCGGAATCACTGATACCGAATCCTTCGTTCGAACAGAGTACGTGCTGTCCTACAGAACGGAGCATGTTAAACTGCGCTGTAGGATGGGTGCAAGCTTCAGAACCGACTACAGACCTGATTCACCCTTGTGGCTGGACTGGATGGAATGGGCACTTTCCTCCTACTCCGTATCCCGATGGCGAAGCCATCATGGGATTTGCTAATGGTCGTGTATCCAATTTTGGAGCGGAATACAACTGGAAAGAATATGCGGGTGCCTGCTTGTCAGCTCCTTTAAAAGCAAATACGACCTATCGATTTGAATTTAGTATAGGGTTTACAAACGAGCAACTATCTCCTACTTTGGATATTAGTTTTTTTGGTACTACCAGCTGCGACGATCTGCCATTTGGGGTCGGCAATGCTGATCTGGGATGTCCCACGAATGGGCCCAACTGGAAGCTGCTCGGCGCACGTATGGTTGGTGGAGGCGGCGGATCAGCATGGGTAAAAACAGAAATAACTATTACTCCAGAAGAAGACATATACGCTATAGCAATAGGCCCACCTTGTGTTTCATCTGGATCAGATAACACTAATTATTACTTCTTTGATAATCTAGTCTTAGCCGATCTGCGCTCATTCGAGTTTCAGATATCGGAAGTAGATCATCCTTGTTCTGCAGATTTCACACTTCGCGTTCCTGAGGAAGATGGAATCACTTATCAATGGTATAGAGGTGGCATAGCGCTTGTCGGTGAAGTAAGCGCTAAGCTATCTATGAACTATGGAGAAGGTGATTACCAAGTGAGAGTAGAAAGTGAAGGCTCTTGTCTTCTGACGCAAATCTATAACCATATAGTTCCTGTGTTTTCAGACACGACTTTTCTTACTATATGCAATGATGAAACGTATCAATTTGGAGACGTCCTACTTTCTGAATCTGGCTACTATATAGAGACGCTCAAGAGTGAGAACAATTGTGATAGTACCGTTGCACTAACTCTAGAGATACTGCCAGACCTACAAGAAAGTGTAACTGCCAAAATATTTGAAGGAGAAACTTACGAAGAGGTTGATGGGCATAGATATAATACTCCTGGTAACTACCAAGCTAACTTGACAAACAATATAGGTTGCGATAGCCTTGTCTTTCTAGAGCTAGCATTTTATAATGTCTACTTCCCTAATGTCTTCAACCCTAATGCAGAGGGTGATAATAATCGATTTACAATCTTAGGCAACAGCGATCTTTCTGAAATCAAATCACTAGATATCTATGACCGCTGGGGTATGTCTGTCTATAGCGGTACTTATGAAAACCAACACAACGATGTTGGCTGGGATGGGCGACATAATGGAAAGTTGGTCGAGCAAGGGGTTTATTCTTATATCACTATTTTAGAAATGGATGATGGGCGATCGAGGGAATTTGTGGGTACTGTTTTGATTGTTAAGTAGAAGTAAATACTTCACACGAAAAATCTTTTTACTGGATTCTTCTTGTACCTATTGTTAATACCCTAAGCAGTTTCTACTGTTCGCTTAGCTTTTCGATATAAGAATGAATTAAATATATGTCTCCGCCCAAAATTATTGATAGCCTTGGCGTTTATGAATTTCATGAATTTTTTTCGATTGACACCAAAGTATTCGTAGGTATTACCGTCTGAAAAACTCACTTCCAATAAGTTGCTCTTATGATGATAATCGATCACTCTAGAATTAGTGATAGTCTCCGTATATTCCGCTAGGTTTTTTTCTATGGTCTCAGGAGCGATACTAACTAGAAAGTGATAGGCATCTATGATCTTTATAGTAATCTCTTCCGCTTCTATCTTTTTTTGTGAATCTTGAAACTTGTCAGGATGCCATTCTTTTACAAAGGTTCTATAGGTAGATTTTATCTCTTTCAGGTCTATCTCCTTCTCTACTTTGTATAGCTTCTTATATTCGTTTATACGCTTCATCAGTACTTTTCAGATTAATCCGCAAAGCTATTCTTATTTGGCAATAGGTGGTATGTTGTTTTCGTAAACTGACTAATTAATCTGCTGATTATAACACAATTTGATTTATTAAGTCGTGATTCAACTTTATTAGAAATCTCAGACCTTATCAGATTTACTTTCATTTTAATTACTCAGAACGAATAATGCTATGTGCCGTCTTTGAGAGGCATGAACAGATATGGTCATCAGCAGCTGGTGTATGCCGTTCTTTTTATTTCGATTCTTCTACTTCCTTATGAGTAATAATAGGTTTACCATTTAATGCCTGAACTAATGTTGATGTTGCAAGAAGTGCGTAAAGTATTGAAATAAGTATTGTTGTTTTCGTGTTTTTAAAAACATAGAACGAAAGCAATGGCAGTAACTGTAAAGCGTGCATTCCAATAAAGTGAGAAACTCTCAAATCACCTACAGTTTTGCTCCAACCTACGATCCACCAATTAGAATTATCATTAATAGCTCCAACGCTATGGTTCATTCTAGAACCCATCAAACCACCTTCAAATGAAAAAACAACAAAGATCAAGATTCCTAAACGAATTGACCAAACGTAATGATCAGGTAAATTTGGAAAAGACTGTTTGAAAAATAGCAAGCCAATATAAGCAGTATATAGCGTTACAATTACTGCTACTAAACCCATTAACGAATATAAAAGTGAATATGTTGGTGAGCTAATATTGAAGTGAGACAATTGTCCTTTTGATGCTTGAAAAATAATATACATAAGTTCAAACCCGAACAATATAATTACTGTCCAATTAAAAGGTGTGACATTAAAATCAGACAGATAATGACAGTACCAAGCCATAGTCCAAGAGAATAATCCTATTGAAACTGCAAATTTGAATGGCTTGAACCAAGCGTTTACTCCATGAATTTGTATTGATGTTGTTTTGGTTAGAACGATACAAATTATTGACAGCACTAAGCACAGCATGCCAAAATAAAATAAGTACTCGTTACGAACTTTTATTTCTTTTATGAAGCCGATAATCCCTTCAAGCATATTTCAGTATTTATTCAACTGTGTATTTCGGTACAAAATAGTTCAAGCAGTAAAGCATTGCTCCATAAGTTAAAATCAGGGTAGGCATATTGGTATTGAATCCTAAATCAAATTCAGGAATACTGAATAAATCTCTAAAAGAACGAGTTGCAATCAGTAGCATAAAAATAATACCATAAGCGAAAACAGAAATAATAGCAACTCTATTTTTAGTGGTTCGAGTAATTCCCTGTTTCGTTTCTTCTCTAAAGAAATACCAAAGTGCTCCAACGCTAAATATAGCCTCTATTAAAATGGCTATATATGGGCTAGAAGCATACAAGCCAAGACCAGCTTCCATTGTATCTGCTCCAAACATATGATGCATATGACCAGAGAAGAAATCTAATATAAAGTGGACAGTGACTAAAGCCATACTTACTAATCCTATTTGTGTGCTTTTAAATATGAATCTTCCAATTACGAACACAAGAGCCATCCAAAAGAATAGTGGCAACAAATCGTGACTATACAACATATCTACTGCCATATTACTTAAAGTAGCATCAAAAGCATCGGTAGGCTTTGTAGGTTCAAGCCCTAAATAATGGAAGACAAACCATAAAAAATCTTGCAATTGTGAGATTATTAAAAAATACAGAAGAATTCCTTTAGGGAATTTCTGCTTGGCTATTAATGCTGTAGTAAAGTGCCCTGCTAACATAACTCTTGATTTAATTTTATAATTTTGCTTTCGATTCGATAGCAAATATAATTATTACTATCGTTTTAATAGTAATAATTAATGAAAAATAAATTCCGTTCTGGCTGTCCAATCGCTTCGTCATTAGACATTATTGGTGACAAGTGGTCTTTGTTAATTATCCGAGATATGCTAATTCAACATAAAAGGACATTCAAAGAAATATCGGATTCGGACGAAAGGATTGCTCCAAGTATTTTGTCAGCTAGACTTAAATTGTTAGAATCTTATAAATTAATTACAAAGAGAAAACTTCCTGAAAATAAAAAAGAGAATATTTACTTGCTGACACATAAGGGTATTGGTTTAGCTCCAATAATTATTGAATTCACATTATGGGGTGATACTTACATGAGAGAATTCAACGAACTAGATTTTATTGATGGTTTAAAGGCTGATAAATCAATGATTGTTGATACTGTTCAAAATAATTATAGTTCAATGTTGCTTCAATTCGGGTAGCTGTTCTCAAATGACATAAAACTTATCGGTGATATGGAGCGGACGCAGCGATAGCAAGTCTAATCTCATATCATTTGTTATGCATTCGCCTTTTTTATCCTACTTGATTTTCTGGATGCTGACCTTTAATATTTGCATTGAAGTATTTGCCTAAAGAAGATGCTGACATCATTTCGTGATAGGCACTTTCCATAACATCTGAGTATTGCCAAACTGCTCCATGGTGAAACTCTACTTCCAGTATTGCTGAGTTGTCGTCATATCCGACACTTTTAAGATTTGATGATTCTACATGTTGTCTTTCCATAATTTAAAATTTTTGTTGTCTAATTCGAGTAACTACAGTCTTGTAATTATCTTGGTTCTCAGGATGAGCTAAGAGCCATTTCTCTACTAATTTTGGATCATCACTAGCTGGTCGTGGTACATTTAATTTCAACCTTACTCTGGAAGGAATTTTAATAGCTTCACCAACAATAATGGCTTCACCTGTCCTTAATGATGGTAGTAAATCTATCAAGCTATTTAGATTGTCTGGTGCAGAGTTTTTAACTATTGATTGATCGCCAGAATTAGTAAGTCTTAAAGCTATGAAGGTTCCTACTTGTGCCAAAATTGTCTCTGATATTTCTGATGGTCTTTGTGAAATAACTAAAGCTCCTAATCCAAATTTCCTACCTTCTTTGAAGACCTTTTCAACTGCTACTTTTGAGTAACTGCTATTATCGTTCTTATTCAAATAGTTATGTGCTTCTTCATAGGCAAGTAATAAAGGTCTGTTTTTACCAGTATATGGTTCATTCCTTCCCCAAAACATGCTGTCATATACAAACCTCGTGATAAGCCCGACAGTAATGTCCAATACTTCGAATGGGACTCCACTTAGATCAAGGATAGCCAATTTATTATTACTGCCTATCCAGTCGTTTAAAAGGTTATGAAGATCTTTTGATGATGAGGCATCCTTATAATCTCCTGGATTAAATAGAAAATCAAATCTGGAATCTCTAAGTCTTGAAAGAATCTTTTTCTCATAGGAATAGAATTCTTGATGTTTAGATTTAAAAGGAGCTGTACTATTTGTTGGATAAGGTGTGAATTCAGTTGGGACAAGATTTTCTATGTCACCAACATTTGTTTGTTGCGAACTTGTTTTAGTCTGAGCATCCTTGCTTGAGCTATCAAATGTTGCATTAATCCACCAATTCATTTCATGCCATAACTTTCTTGCACTAAAAGGGATTGGAGAATCAGCTGTAACAAAATCTGGATTAACAACACCTGCTTTAAGAGTGCAATTCTC
>ENA-ORXT01001163-ORXT01001163.1-marine-metagenome-genome-assembly--contig:-NODE-1163-length-36642-cov-4.534528_pt1 | contig 36642 bp, 36 predicted proteins | sample MGYA00237868_ERZ511482 | MGnify/ENA metagenome assembly ERZ511482 | reverse complement strand
CACTGATTAGGAGTATTTCCTGTCTTTGTCTAAAGATAATTAAAATGAATTTTGTTTCGCGTTTTATTGTTGGACAATATCGATAATCTGATGAGCCTGTCACTAATATTTTTACATATTAAATGTGTTTGCACCACCAGCGGCTAAAGATCCGCCAATTAGAGTAGCCAAAATCAAGGAAAAAGAAGGTAAACCTTTCTCAGCCACAACCATTGTAGGGAGGGTTGTGATGAGTAAAAGTTCTATAATTCTAGGCTTTGTTAAGGCCAAGAAAGAATATCCTCGAGATCTTGTGGGGGCTGCTGTTAACACCGTCAATAACCCTACCTAATAATAGGCGAATAGAGAACTATTTTGGTTCAATAAATAACGGTCATTCTTAGGAGAGCATCAACCAGCAAATTTCATAGTTCGGAGCTCATTCGCTAACAGTCAAATAGCGGTTGATGTTCCTGTTAAAATTTTTGCTTTAGAGAGTAATGCTATTGATAAACCTTAACCCATGGGTAAGACATTTTTCCAAACAAAGAGATCATAGAACCCTTTGCATTAAAGCATTTATCCTTGTTTTTCTCTCTTGGAAAGAGCTGTCGGATAATCGTTCGGCTTGTCTGATTTCTAATAAACCTATTCCATTGCCCATGTACTCGTTTTTCAGTACCTGATGAACTTGATTGCCTATTTCTGCGGGTAGTTCTTCTAATAGGTTCTCTATCTTTGCTGCTTGACAGATTTCTAAGCATCTCCAAATATCAATAGAATCAGTGTCTTTTTTTCGCACTGTTCTGGCCATGACTTTGAGCACTAAGGCAGAAATTTCATCTGGAAGTTGTAGACCAAATTCTTTACTTTTACTATCCCTATGATTTACTTTTAGTTTTATCTTTATTGGCGGTCTTTGAAAGGCTTCGGCTAAACCGGGAACTTCATCTAATACGAGACCCCCAACCTTGACGTTATTACGTGCTCTTGATGTATATGTCGGAATTAACACATCGATAATCGCAGCCGTAATTGACTTCGCTTCATAGTTATCAACTATTTTTTCGAACCGGTTACCACTTGTTTTCGTGTACCCCAAATCGGAAAGCTTTAACAATAAGCCAGAATCAGAAATAACATGAGGGGGAACACCAATATCAGCGTCCATAGTTTGCCTTAATAAATTCAGGCCGTATCTATAAGCATGAAGCGTTACCATATAGCCACCGATAATTCTCACAACATGGCCATCAGTAACCGAAGAAACAGCTTCTAAGGCTTCATAGCCAACGGTCTCAGCTATAGATGATGGCGTTGTTTCAACTAATTCCATGTTTTCTCTATCAATTGTTCAGCAGCTTCAACTCTGTCTTTACCGCCAAGATCATATAGATCCCAAACAATTTGAGTTTTATCAACGCTCGGCAAAACATAATCAGTAGAACAATCAGTAAACATAGACAAATCTTTGGGATAATGAACACTTACATTGCCTTCATCTGCTTGGGCTTCAACAATACCCAGACTCTCAAAATCGATTTTCATATTTGAATAAATTGTTAGTACAGTCGGCGCCCTCCAAGGAGAAATCAAATCAGCAGCTAAATCTCCACCAACAAAAACACCCTTAGCCTCTTCAGCTGAAAGACTTAAACTAATCTTCTCTGCTGTTTCTCTAGGAGAATCAAGAGAATAATACTGTTCTGAGGCGCCACCGTGTCCAGAATACTGAGATAAAAACGCCTCGAGAAGATCCAAAGTATTAACTTCCCATACAGACCTACCAGTCTTTTCCAAATACCCCAAAGAAACCAAGCCAGATAGAATTTGGGAAACTCTCGGCTGAGAAACCCCAACCCTTTCACCTAAACGGGAAGCACCTTCTATCTTCGCTTCGTTTATACATTCTCTTATAACCGACCATGATCCTCGACCTTTAGGCAATCCAGAAACCTTCATACTTTGTTTTGCCGTAACCCGACGTTGAATCATTAAACCTTCAGCATTCAAATGTGCATTACCTGATAGATCAACCCACGACCAACCAGCCCGAACAAGATGGTTACCTGTTGTTTCACTAATAAATGGGGCGACTAAGACACACACAGTATCATTATCAGGAAATTTTAGATCCTCAATTTCAGCTTTAAAAGGCGATCTCGAACGCCTCACTAAACTCAACTTAAATCTACGCTTATTAATTCGTACATCAACCGAATCACCTCCAGCAGCATTTGTCTTAATTCGACCAACCTCAAACCCCAAAGACTCCATGACATCTTTAAATTTAATAAGCATATTTAACACTATAAGCACTGTGATTATAATTGTCAATTCACTTATGTAAATTAGTACTATATCCCGACCCGTTATGCAAATTAATTGGAAGTTTGACTTGTTACTTCATACACTCTAGCTTTTGCACCTGATTGACAGTCTTGCTGTCCACCTATTACTTGTTGAATAACTCTATCTACGGTTTTGATTTATCTTTCTTTCAGCGCCTCTATATAAGAATGGTTCTACTAGAAATACTAATCCAGTAAATCTAATACAACTTTAGATCCTATTATTCAATCCTGAAATCAGGATCGATAATATTACCTTTTGAATCAGATACACATTCTTCTCAGGGAATCCATCAAAGTTTATTTTCTCAACTGCGTAACGACCAAAATTTACAACTATCACGTCTTCCTCTGAACTATTTCCATACACATCTCTAGCTGAAGCGGTCGCTACTATTCTAAGATTTTTCCAAGAACCATTACTCTCGGAAACAATTCTCAATATTCTTTCAAATCAGCTCGAGCTGAATAGGCGTTTTGTTCATAAGTACCCGAAGCACTAGTTGCAAATTTAACTGTTACCAATCCGCTCTCGTCAACAGTCACATTTAGAACATCACCAACCACCTCACAACAAGGCGATCTGAACGGATTCCCTTACTCATTTGCTAGCCCCTCTTTCAATCTATCCTCAAATGTAAATGGCCTTTCAACTATATTTGTTGTCGCCTGTAGTTTTCTTAGACTTGCAGCAGACGGCCGAAAAGAAGTCGTACTAGCAGAAGAAGATTGTTCAAGCTCACTCGATGTAGCCCCACAAGCCGTAACAACGACAGAAAGACATACAAGAACAGGAATACACAATTTCATCTAAACAAATTAGCTTAAACACAAAGAACAGAGTCTTCGGCTCGACTGCTTACCAAAATAACTATCTACTTAAGTTCTACACTTACTGGATATGATTTAATATCCTCAAACGTTCCACCATCAATAACTAATAAATCTAATTCTAAAATTTCCTCAAGAGTAGGAAAATCATATCCATCAAGTTCAATCATCTCTAACTTTGCTTTTGCAGACTTTCCAGCAGAAATATCCTGACTCATAATAAGAATAGTTTCATCAACCATCAAATTATCTGCCGAAACTTGCCTGGCCTGAACCGTTATCAATTTATCAAGCTTATTATCGACCATAAACTCAACATCTATTGAATCTCCAAATACATCATCAGATTCTCTAACGATTTTACTCAAACTAATCTTTATAATTTCATCATCGGCAATTTCTAAATTGAGTTCATCACTATCAGCCTCATCACCATTACCACTATCTAATTCTTCACCCTCTTGAGAATTATCTGATTTAACTTCAGCTTCAACTGATGTAGTTGTAGAGCAAGCAGACAAGACTAAAACAAAAAAAGGCAGGAACAAACGTAAATTTTTCATATTCAGAACTATACCGTAATAATAAAAGGGCGTATTACCCAAACCTTGCCAGAATTAACTGTCGACCGACAACAAGAAATCCATTATTTAAAAAGGTTAAACACCGCGTTAGAAGCTGGACTTCGCTAGCAAATTTGATAATAAATATTTATTTGACTAAATATTTATTTGACTCTATACTGTAAATGTGGGTTGGGAAGTCAGTGGTACTGATGAATTTGAAGAGTGGTTTGTTTATTTAGATAGAAGGGTTCGTGCATGTATTATCGCTGTAGTTGAAATGCTAGTTGAAGAAGGTCCTCAGCTTGGAAGGCCTCACGCTGATCGCATCTCGGGCTCCAGATTTCACAATATGAAAGAACTTCGACCTAGAGGACCTGGAAAGAACTGTAGGATTTTGTTCATTTTTGATCCAGAAAGAGAAGCGATACTTCTGCTTGGAGGAGACAAAACCGACAAATGGGAAGTCTGGTATAAAGAAGCGATTCCTGAAGCCGAAAAACTTTACGAAAGCTATTTAGCAGACAAACAACTAGAGGAAAGAAGGGACTAAGTTATGGGATATAGAAAATGGAACGACATCGTAGGTGAAATTGATCCCAAAATGCGCGAAGAAGTTGAAGCTATTAAAACTGAAGCTAGAGCTGATGCCGTAGCCTTTAACCTTGGTGAGTTACGCAAAGCGCGAGAAATGACTCAAGTCGAATTAGCAGAAATTCTAAATCGTGCTCAAACATCAATCTCGGCGATGGAAAACGCAGACGATAATCTGATGTCAACAATAAAAACAGTTATCGAAAGCATGGGCGGACGACTAGAAATCGTAGCAGTCTTCGACGACGAAAGAATAGCCCTAACAAATTAACTTTCGGTGGGTTCTAAGGATGGTTGCTTGTTCTACCATTTTTGCGGGTTTTGTGCCTGGTTTGAATTTGTTTAATCTGTTCGGCTAATGGTTCTGACATAATTCCGCGTAGAGCTGGAGGTAATTCGTCATTGCCGTTGGCAGCATTTATTACCCCACCGGGTTATCCCGGTTCGATATCTAAATTCGTGCCATGAATTGAGCGGTATCTTAACTTTTCTTCAAAATCATCCGATGTTTTATTAGAAATCTATTGAGATAAAGGACAAAATGAAGATAGAACAACTAACTTTCAAAGATGGTGCTTGGGACAAAGAACTTCCAGATTTATCAAATACTTCTATTCTTGCTTTTGCCTTTGGAGCACCAGAGTACAGGGACACCCCTCAACCATTCGATGATTTAAAAACCAAGTATCCAGACATAGCTATTATGGGATGCTCTACTTCTGGAGAAATTCTTAATTCTAAGATCTCAGACAATTCAGTAGTCGTAGCACTAGTCCAATTCGAAAAAACAGAATTCAGAGTTACAGCAGTTGCAGTAGATGACTGTTCTAACGCAACAGAGATTGGCGAAAGGGTAGCTCAAGAACTCATTTCTGAAGACATCCGAGCAGTATCGGTTCTCTCAGACGGACTAAATGTGAACGGAACAGAGTTAACCGGAGGCTTAAACAAATCACTCGGAAAAAATGTAACCGTTAGCGGAGGTTTAGCCGCTGACGGAGCCGACTTTGGAGAAACATGGGTTTTAGTAGACGGCAAACCAAGAAGCGGTTATGTCTGTGGAGTTGGTTTCTATGGAGACAATATTGAAATTTCTCATGGATCTGAAGGAGGTTGGCAGCCATTTGGACCAGAACGAATAATAACAAAGTCAGAAGATAACGTTCTTTTTGAATTAGATGGCAAACCAGCCCTTGGGTTATACAAAGAATATTTGGGAGAACGTGCTGAAGGTTTACCAGCAACAGCGCTGTTATTCCCGCTACAAGTCACAAAAGACAATCCATTTGTGCGAACTATTCTTTCTGTTAACGAAGAAGACCAATCTATGACATTCGCCGGTGATGTTCCTGAAGGAGCTACAGCAAGGCTTATGAGAACAACCGAAGAAGGATTAATTGAAGGAGCAGAAAATGCTGCCCAACAAATAGACCCAGCACACGATGACAGAACCAGTTTGACCATAGCCATTAGTTGCGTGGGCAGACGACTCGTAATGGGTGAAAACTGTGAAGAAGAAACTGAAGCAACACAAGACATGCTTGGATCGAAAAATGTTCAAATAGGTTTCTACTCATATGGAGAACTTGCCCCAACCGGATTTTCTCAATGCGGTTTACATAACCAAACAATGACGCTGACTACACTGTCTGAAAAGTGATTTAATCCAAATGTCTGAAGAAGAACTTCACAGATCTATAAAGAGACAATTAAAGAAAAACAATCTTGAAGTCGGTACTTCTACAGGCTCCGAAGACTTTGACAATTTTGTAGCCGCTATTAACCGTTTACTGCATCAAGCAGACGAAACTCGATACACCTTAGAACGATCAATGGAAATCTCATCAACTGAGATGCGTGAACTTTATCGTGACCTAAAGGATAAGAGTGAAGCGCTGCTGCAAAGCGAACAATCTAAACTAGAAAGCGTGATCGACTCAATCGATCACGGCATTTGCGCTTTCAGCAAGACAGGAAAGCTGTTATTCATAAACAAATCTGCGTTGGAGATGTTAGGCCAGAGACCAGAGAATGGTTTTGAGCTAACGAGACGTATAACCGCGTTCGATGACAACAGCCAACAACTTAAATCTAGAACATTGACCAGACGAGCTTTTCTGGGCGAAAGGCTAGTCGACTATGCTGGAATCCTACAGTGTGCGGGTAACGGATCAAAAGATGTTTCCGTTTCACTCAACCCGTTAAGGTCACAAGAAGGCAGCGTCGAAGGAGTCGTCTTGACCATTCAAGACCTGACAGAACATAAACAGACCATGAAAGATTTGGCAGCAGCATTACAAAACGCAAACAGCGCTGCGGAAGCTAAAGGAACATTCCTAGCAACAATGAGCCACGAAATAAGAACGCCACTTAACGGAGTAACGGGAATGCTAGAACTGTTACTAACAAGTGAGCTCAATAAACAACAAAGAGAATTTGCTGAAATAGCAAAAAATTCTGGAGACACACTATTAGATGTCATAAATGACATACTCGACTTTTCAAAAATCGAAGCCGGCCAAGTCGAATTAGAACGAGTCGAATTTAGCCCAATTAAACTAGCCGAAGATGTGGCAAGAAGCCTCTCTGCGAAAGCCTCAATCAACTCTACAATCCTGACAACGTATGCAAGCGATCGAGTACCAGAACTATGCAGCGGTGATTTAGGCAGAATCAGACAAGTACTTCTTAACCTTGTTGGTAATGCCGTTAAATTTACATCAGGTGGTGAAGTTCAAATAACAATTAGCCTTATCAATAACCAATACACCTACGACGAAATCAAACGTACAATTGAATTCAAAATATCTGATAATGGTATTGGAATTCCACAAAGCAGACTAGAAAATCTTTTCACCCCATTCTCCCAAGTTGACGCCTCAACAACTAGAAAATATGGTGGAACAGGTTTAGGTTTAGCAATCTCAAAAGAACTTGTCGATCTTATGAAAGGTGAACTTAAAGTCACCTCTGAAGTAGATCAAGGAACAACGTTCTCATTCAATGTCCCAATCTCGGTAGTTCATAAAAGAGAGTCACTTATTGAAAAAGTGTCACGAGTCAACCCTGGCTTAAAGGTACTCGTAGTAGACGACAATGCCACAAACAGAGTGATTGTACGCAACTACCTTGAGCGAATTAATTGTGAAATCACAGAAGCAAACGATGGCAGACAAGCTTTAGAACTAATGGATTTTGAAAACGCTGCCTATCAGAAATATGATCTTGTAATCACTGATGCTCTTATGAACCACATTGATGGACTTGAGTTGGTTAAGAACATAAAGGCTGACAGAAGACTCAGACATATAAAAATAATTGCATTAAGCTCAATCCCACAAACTTCAGACGAGTTCAAAGAACTTACCGAGCTTTGCGATGAGTCGCTCCTAAAACCTATACGCCAAAATTCATTAGTAGAAGCGGTTGAAAGATGCTTCAGCACTTCTACAGAAATTGTAGGAACAGAACAGAAACAAACCAAAAAAAATAACGCAAGGTTAAATCTTCTTATAGCTGAAGACAGCCCTACTAACCAGATAGTTATTAAAACATTATTAAAAGAGTTAGGACATGACTGCGAAATAGTAGAAAATGGGAAACTAGCAGTTGAAGCTGTAAATTCTAAAAACTACGATGCAGTTTTAATGGACTGCATGATGCCAACTCTAGACGGCTACGAAGCTTCAAAAGAAATCAGAAATTCGAAAAACGAGATACACATTATTGCTTTAACAGCAAATGCTCTAGCAGGAGATAAACAAAAATGTCTTGAAGCGGGCATGAACGACTATGTATCTAAACCAATAACGATGAAAGCTTTACAAACAGCTTTAGAGAAAATTGAAGTAGCTAATTCAGAATCAGAATTAGGCTTGCAAACTTTATAGACCTCGTGATTGAACTTCATTTATTTCATCAATTCCATCTAAGACTACATGTGTAATATGGCTTCTACTTAATTAACTACTCCCATGGCTTTTCGGTCAATACCTCTTTGAACAAACCACATATAGAGTCCGACATATTCTTCATCATCACAAAAAGTTAAAGAATTAACGACAATATCTTGTTTAAAATTATCTTTTTACCACCGGATTTTGCACAAACATATTGTAGCTTGAGTCTTTTAGTCTTGAATTGTCTATAAGGATTTAATGGTTTCATCTTCGATGGCCTGATAAAGCTGAAAAGGGTCTAGAACTTTTTCTCCCAAAGCTTCTTCAAACTCATCTCGATTAGATACGGAGCCAAAAGTTTGATTAGCACTTTCTCCCAAATTGGATTTAAATATCCCTGCTGCGCTTACAGGCAAAAAATCTTCATAGATAATTGGGTCAAATCGAATTACCCCATCATTAATTAGATTATCTAATTCTTTTCTGTTGATTTGTTGAGATCCCGGATCGTTGTCCGGGATGACGGCATGTTGGTTGTCTGGGATGACCGTAGAAGAGCCAGCCAACATCTTAGGCGGTTCAGTTCCGTCTACCCAAGAATAATGAAAATATGCTAACTCTTGTTCTCTTATTTCATGCCAACTATCTGGAAACCCACTAAAGGCTTCTGCTAACGAAACATCTTGGTGTTTTGAATTATTTAACAACCGATCATAGAGTCCTTTACCTTTTGGAGTTAAAGCTATACCGCGTTGTTCAATTTCACCAAATCGTGCAGTATGAAAACCTTCAACCCCTCCACCTTTATCATCTGTGAACAAAACCGCTTCTTCTATTGCTTTAAATGAGGTTTGACGCAAAAGGATAGGGCACTGCCTTTGAGGTGGACCCTCAATAGTTTCTTTTGGAACAATTCCATACCTTTTCATAGATTCATGTGCAAGGTCTATGTCTAGGGTTCTAGGTGTTAAATGGTTAATGTGTGGGCCTTTGAAGCAAACAATGTCTGCGACTAAACGGTGGGCCTCATGCAATTTCTCATAGGTTTCCAAAGTAACGTTCGCTTCTTGTTGCCACCGAAAAGTTTCCACAACGGCGTTTATGAAATCAGAACTTTCAGTTTCTGATAAACCTCCAACCGACTCAGCTTTATCCAAAAGATCTAATGCATCGTTTGAAAATATTTGCCTCTGATGCAATATTTTACTTGCCTGCGAAACCAAATCTTGATCTTCAATTAGGTCCAGTCTAAGAAGAGACGTAAACATTCGGAAAGGGTTTACAGCAAGCGACTCTGCATTTATTGGCCTGAATGCAGTTGAGTGCACGGGGATGCCAGCTGCCGCCAGATCGTAATAACCAACTGGAAACATTCCCATAATTTTGAATATTCTACAAATAATATTTAGCTCATTGGGAGTACCTAATCGTATTGCCCCATGCCGTTCCTGGCTCACACGCTCTAAGCCATTGCTCGATTCTAAAGAATCCACTAGTGAGGTATTCTTAGATATAGATTCAGCATTTATTTCAGAAACCAGATTTAGCAAATCACCGTATGCGGGGACTTCGGCACGATACATGTTTGACATTCTTTGAGAAAACTCAGCACGAATATCGCTACTTGATACAAACTCAGCATTAGACACCAACGCAGTTTAGAACAAAACCTGTCATTGGGGCAAGGAACTGGCAACCCAAAGGGGGTTTCCAGTTCCCGACATCTTTGCAAGGCCCTAAGACCTGTTAAGTATCAAAAAACTGTTTATGATAAAAACTCTGCTAGCAACTCAACAGGGTGTTCAAATTTATGGCCATATCTTTTTGCTTGAGATCTACATGAATATCCAGATGCTATATACATAGAATTAGGATTGGATTCTATTTGTGGAAGCCAATACTCGTCAAACAATTTTTTACTAATGCTCTGATTCTTTGCCTCATGACCAAAAACCCCTGCCATACCACAACAAGAAGTTTGCATTTTTTGAATATCAAAACCTAAACTAGAAAAAACTTTGACATAAAAGTCGTCATAGCTCGGGGCTGCTGAAAGTTCCGTACAGTGAGAGAACAAACAAAGATCTTTGGCAATATTAATTTCAATTTTTTCACTCAAAGAGTTTTTTCGACTGTGCAAGAACTCTGAAAAAGGCTGAACAGAGTTCATTGGAAAATTTTTGTCAAACTCACGATATTCGTTACTGTATAAAAGCTGAACTGCAGGTTCTAAACAAATAATTGGTAAACCAGTTTTAAGATACCCTTCGATCATTTTTCTCTGTTTAGAAACAGCTTTAGCAAAACGTTTCCTCCGGCCTTTAACATGATCATATTTCCCAGATGGAATATAATCAGTCAGAACTGGCACTTCTCCTAGACTTTTTAAAATTTTAAGACCGGTACTCAGAACGTTCGTATCTAAATAACTAGTGAAAGGGTCAGATAAAACTAAAACAGTTGTTCCAGATTTTATTTCTTTTGAAGAAAGCTTTTCAACATCAAGTTTTTTTAGAACAGTTGCCAAAGACCGCTCAACCTTTGGTAAATCAACAATACCCAATTTTGACATGGGCTTGACTCCTATTTTTTGAACTATTAAACCAAATTTTCCTAATGATGACACAATAGGCAAAAGCTGCTCGAATCGTCCCAAAATATTCAACAATAATTTGTCTTCAATACTGCCACCAGTATATTTTTCTAAAAACCTGGATTTCATCTCTGGAATATCAACCTGAACTGGGCATTGATGCGTACAAGCGCTACAAGACAAACACTTATGTAATGAATCTGCTAGTTCACTTTGCAATTCCAGATCTTTAGGATTAACCAACCAAGCCCTAAACATATCCGCTCGGCCTTTAGGTGAAAGTTTTGGATCTAAGGTTACTTTATAAGAAGGACACATCACCTGAGCTTGACCCCAATGATGACAAATACCATTCCCATTACAATCAAAAGCTGAGCTGAACTCTTCACGTTTTTTACTAATAATCTTTAAGTTCTCATTTACACGAAAATCAGGTTCGTCAACTTTTGTTAGATCTTCACCAGATTCAAATGGCACATAAAGTTTTTTGGGGTTCATCATATTTTTTGGGTCAAAAGCTGCTTTAACTTTTTGCATACACTCAATAAGTTGTGGTTCTAAGTGGTTGAATTCACCCCGGAACCCTTTGCCATGTTCCCCCCAGAAAACTCCGCCATACTCAGCGACTAATTCGAATACCTGTGTAGAAATTTCCCGAATAAGCTTACGCTCTTTCTTGTTGTACATGTCTAAAGCAGGCCTAACATGTATGCAGCCAACATCAGCATGCCCAAACATTCCATATTCAAGACCATAAGAATCTAAAATTTTTCTGAACTTAGAAACGAATTCAACTAAAGAATGAGGAGGTACTGCGCAGTCTTCAACAAAAGCTACAGAAGCCGATCTGCCATTGGGTTTAGCCAAGTAGCCAACCGCATCTCTTCTCAGCTGCCAAATATCAGAAATGATTTTTGGATTATCGGTGAAAGCAGAATCTAGAGAAGGATCATTGCCTATTAAATTCTGCAAACGTTGAAATGAGTTCTCATTATCGTATTCAAGGATAAGAATAGATCTACCTTTAACATCAATTAGTTTCTTTAAGCTTTTATAGCTTTCTGAATGTTCTGCTAGCGCAAGTGTATGTGAATCAACGCATTCAATTGCAATAGGTTTAGTCTCTGCTAATTCAAGGGAAACACCCAAAGCTTCTTCAAAGGATTCAAAACTCAAAACACCTAAATACTTGCTTGAATTTGTTGGAGTAAGTTCTAATTCGATTTCGGTTAGAAGCCCAAGGGTCCCTTCTGAACCGCAAATAAGCTTGGTGACATCTATGCTACCTGACTCTGCTTTTGCATCAGCTAAGTTATAGCCGGTAAACCCTCTCGGATTTGAATCAAAAACAGAGGCGTCTACCTGCGATAAAATATCTGGTAAATCAGCTAGTAGACCATCTGGCTGTTCACTACCAATATTTGAGCCCTTGTTTTGTGATGCAAACCGCCTAATACTTCCATCTGCTAAAACCATTTGCAGTGAACGAACATGATTATTTGTTCTACCAAAGACTAAAGAACCTTTGCCAGCAGCGTCTGTTGAAACCATGCCTCCAATTGTTGCTCTTGATTGTGTGGCCACATGGGCTGCAAAAAACAGTCCATGAGGTTTTAATTTATGGTTCAATTCATCTAATACAACTCCAGGTTCGACAACGGCTCGACGAGTTTTTGGGTTAATAGAAATTATTTTATTAAGCCCTCTTCTAAAGTCGATTACAATATCTGTTGTAAGACTCTGACCATTTGTTCCGGTGCCTCCCCCTCGGGCTACTAAACCAAACGGAGTTTTAAGTTTTATATTTTCTTTGACTATTAAAGTTAAATCTTCAATCGAAGCGGGTACAACAATTAGCTGTGGCTCAACTTGATATATAGAGTTATCTGTCGAATATACGACCTTAGATGATTTATCTACAAACACTTCACCTATGAAACCTGCAGAAGTTAGATTCTTACAGAACTGATCAGCTAACAGATTACTCATTCAACTTAACAGTAGTACCTTCAGCAACCCAAAGGAATCAATTAGAACAGACAGATTTAGCAAGCTTCGAGCAATATTCAACACATGTATGTGTTGAAGGCAGTTAAGATGATGTAATGAGTGAACCATCAGAACTATTTGAAAAAATTGTAAACCTCTCAAAACGAAGAGGGATTGCCTTCCCCTCAGCAGAAATATACGGCGGGTTCCGCTCAACATACGACTATGGGCCTGTTGGTGTATTAATGCTTCGTAATGTGAAGGATGCTTGGTGGCGTTCTATGGTTCAACTAAGAACCGACGTAGTTGGGCTCGATGCTTCAATTCTTTCACCACCACAAGTTTGGGAAGCTTCAGGGCATCTAAAAAACTTTAGCGACCCATTAGTTGATTGTAAAAGCTGTGGTTCCAGACACAGAGAAGACAAATTGGACGATCCTGAAACCTGCCCTAAATGCGGAACAAAAGGTCAATTTACAGAAGCACGTGAATTTAACTTAATGTTTGAGACCCAAGCTGGACCTGTTAAGGATTCAGCATCGGTAGCTTATCTAAGGCCTGAAACCGCTCAAGGCATGTTTATTAACTTTGCAAATGTTCTAAACACGAGCCGCAAAAAACCACCGTTCGGGATTGCTCAGGTAGGTAAAAGTTTCAGAAACGAAATAACACCAGGGAACTTCGTTTTTCGTACAAGAGAATTTGAACAAATGGAAATGGAATTCTTTGTTCCTCCGCAAGAGGCTGACAAGTGGTACCAGTATTGGTGTAATGAACGACTCCAATGGTATATCGATCATGGCATGAACCCAGAAAAACTTAAATTAAGACCGCACGACGATGACGAACTTAGCCATTATTCTTCTGGCACAAGTGACGTTGAGTATGAATTTCCTTGGGGATGGGATGAGCTAGAAGGCATCGCAAACCGAGGCGACTACGACTTAACGCAACATGCTAATCATTCAGGCCAAAAACTCGATTACTTCGATCAACAAAATAACAGCCGATACACACCACATGTTATAGAGCCTGCTGCGGGAGCAACTAGAACTATGATGGCATTTTTAATGGATGCATACCACGAAGAAAAAGTAAACGAAGAAACCAGAACAGTTTTAAAACTCCATCACAGAATCGCAGCATATAAAATTGCGGTACTTCCACTTTCAAAAAAATCTGAACTAGAAGCTCCAGCAAAAGAGGTGTACGAAACCCTTAGTAAAAGCTGGATGTGTGACTTTGACATTACTCAAGCTATCGGCAAACGTTATAGGCGCCAAGACGAAATTGGAACCCCGTACTGTGTGACAGTTGATTTTGACACTCTTGAAGATAATGCAGTAACCATTAGAGACAGAGACAGTATGCAACAAAGCCGAATAGCTATTTCTGAGCTAGAAAATTGGTTCACAGCTAATTTTAAATAAATATAATTTTATTTATACAGGGCAGTTCTCAACATACCTGTAGTTCCTTTTGCCTACCCGATTCAAGGTAAGTTCGCCTTCCTCCGACAACTTGTTTGAAGGTTTGCAAGTGGAGGATCTATAAATGAAGTATTCGGTAAAGAAACTAGGGGCATTCTCAGGGGCTTTAGTACTGGGCAGCATAGTCGTTGTTAACCCTGCAGCAGGGGCAGAGAAAACAACTACAGATAGACAAAGCATTATAAGTAAGTCGAGAACACTTGCAGATGCACAAGCTAACTTAGTTAAAGCTCAGACATCACTAAACGCAGCAAAAGCAGTTCAAGCCTCTGCAGAAAAATCACTTGTAAACGCAAAAGCATCTGTGAATACAGCAAAAACAAGCCTGAAAGCAGCTGAGAGTAGACTTCTGCTAGCAAAATCAAGTGTGAGCAAAGCTATAGCTTTACAAAGTTCTGCAATCGCTGAGGCAAAAACATTAGAAACAAATCTGGTTAGAACAAGAAGCCTTGCGAAGATCTCTACAGACTCTTTAGCAAAAGCAGTTGAAGCTGAAAGCTCCGCAAGTAAAGCTTTGGCAACTTCAAAGCAAGTTTTAGCTACTGCAGTAAAACAAAAGTCTGATGCTGAAGCTAATGTAAAAACTCTTGAAGCTAGTAAGTCTATTCAAGCAGTCAGAACAGCTGAAGCAGCAATTACAAAAGCAGCCTTTGATAAACAAGCGGCAGAAGTTGATCTTGAAGGTGTTAAATTAGAATTAAATAAGGCAATAGAATCTGAATCGGTCGCAAAAGCAAACTTAGTAAACGCACAAGGTTCAAAAAGTTTGACACAGGTTAAACTTGCACAATCAGCATTTGATAAAGCATTAGCGGCAGAAAAGTCTGCAAGAGCAAACAAGTACATTGTTGTTCTAACAAATGCAAAAGCTGATCTCGATGCAGCACAAATAAAATTTGATTCTGCTATAAACGAGAAAGAAAAAGCTCAAGCGAAACTTGGTTTAGATATTGCTCAAAAAGATTACGACACAGCTCTTGCAGGTGCAGAAAAATCAGGAGCAAAAGCTTCATTAGATGCCGCTGTAAAGACGCTTAGCTCCTCAGAAAAAGAACTAGCTGGGTTAAATACGAGCGAAGCAGTAATCGCAGCTAAAGCAGCAGTTAAATCAGCTGAAACAGAATTAGCAACTAAGTCAGCTGCACTAGCTTCAGTAAAAATAACATTTGATGCTGCAGAATTAAAAGTCACAGACGCTTCTTCTATTCTAGAATCTGCATACAGTACTGAGAAAAAAGCTATCGAAGCTGCGACTAAGGAAGGTTCAATTCTTGCTTTAAATACAGCGAACAAATCTCTTATCAAATTGACAGAGACTATAAAGGTACTTGATGTATCAATAATTGAATCTTCGAAATTCCATGTTAATTCATTAGAAGTTCTTAAAAAAGCTACTGCAAGTTATGACGAGTCAAATATAGCTCTTAAGTCAGCAGAATCTAGCTTAGATGCTTCAAAACTGTTACTCGAAAAAGCAGCATTAGATCTTTCTAAATCACAAGACGAAGAAAAAGCTACCGAAACAGATGTAGCGAACTCAACCGAAAAATTATCAGAAGCTGATAAATCGCTTGAAGAAGCAGAACAATCTTATGCTAGAGCATCTGAAACAGTAGAAAATAGCGAAAATGAGGTTACTGAAGCTGAAGCCGAAGTTGCTAGCTTGGCTAAAACATCAGAAACTAAAGCAACTGAGAAAACCAAAGCAGGTGAGAACTTTGATTCATTAGACGCTATCGAAGGTTCTAATGACTCTGCATTCAAACTAGCTTCTGGAGAACTTCCACCAGGTGTAACACTCAACTCAAATGGTGAACTGGTAGGGACACCTTCTAAAGCAGGCACCTACACAGTTGTTGTAGAAATTTATAGTGAAGCATTAGGATTTACTGAAACTAGGACAGTTACTTTAGAAGTAGCGGGCGTTAGCGCCGATTTAGGCACCGCCCCTGACAAGCTGGCCTTCACTGGAATCGAAAGCGAAGAGATTGCTGGGTTTGGCGTAGCTTTAATAGGTTTAGGTGGCGTTACGGTCTTGCTTCCTCAGGTAAGAGCTCGCCGAAGAAGAGAAATCTAAATTCTTCAAATCAGTAGTAATTTGAATCATGGATTTAGATTGTGTTTAGGCACAGTCTAAATCCATGCCTTCTATTCATTAATCGATATATTTTGAACTAATGATTTTATTTTCATTGGATCCAACGGTTTGATTATCCAAGCGTCTGCACCTGATTTACCAGCGATGTATTCATCTGCATCTCTATCAAGAAGTAGAGCAACCTCACAATTATTCATTCTGCCAGTAGACATTTCCTGTTTCAAAGAAATAGAACAAGCCACACCACCCATATTCCCAATTTGAAGGTCGAGAATTACGAGCTCTGGTTCAACACGGTTCACAGCATCAATGACATGGGCTCCATCTTTTACCCTATAAACCTGAAGGTCCGAAGATGCTATCGCAGAATCTATAAGTGAGAATAATTGATCTGAATCGGTTGCAAGAAGTACTGAGTTCACGACACATATCATATCGATTGCAGATGGCTATGATCGTGAGTTATCTAAAAAAGCTGACGATAAAAACTCTAATCAGAGGCAGAGTACGAGATTGCGGCTAATATCTATATCAATAGAGTTTGTCACCAGGAGGCGTAATGCTCGAGGTCCACATTGAAACTAATGAAGAGTACACCTTATGCCGCCCAAACGGAGAATTGGACGCCTATACAGTAGGCGCATTCAGAGAAGCGCTATCTAAGCTAGAGGAAGAAACATCTCTGATAATTGATTTGTCTGAAGTTCCTTTTATGGATTCAGCAGGTTTAGGTGCACTTATTGGTGGCATTCGCCGCACAAGAGATTCAAATGGCATAGTTGCTGTTGCATGCAACAGACCTGCACTTACTCGACTTCTGCACACAACTGGATTCGATAGAATTGTACCTGTCACAGATTCTATAGAAGAAGCTCAAGAAGCCCTAAATTCCAACGATGAGCAGTCTTCAGAAGATTAAATCGATACATAATATTACAAGACACACTATCTGTTTCGTTTTCATCTATTCACTCGTACCCTAGTCCATGTTGATTTACGCGGAATATCTGGCCTTATGATAAATAGAATTTATAGAACACTTATAGTACTAGCATTTGTTGTATCTACTTTAAGTTTGTTGAGCACTCCAGCAAATGCACAAGCTGATTCCACAAATATTAATTGTAGTGATATCGCCAACTCAGCATCAGGTGAACCTCAATTCTACATCACGAAGGTTTCAGGACTGATAGACCCAGTAATTACACAACATCTCCTGAAAGAACTAGACCGTGCTGAGTCCGAAGGTGGAGCAGGTTTCGTGATTTGGATGAATAGTGCTGGATCAACAATATCTGACAAAGAATTTAATGAACTGGCTAATAGGCTTTCTGATTCAGCTTTAGACACAGGAATTTGGGTTGGCACACCAGTAGGAAATTCTGGAATAAGTAAATCCGGGGCACTAGGTGGGGCTGCACAACTAACTGCTGCTGTTGACAAACTAGCTCTAGCTCCAGGCGCATCAGTTGGAGAAACTGGGAGCCCAATCAGGCCAGCTGAATTTGAAAAAAAGTTCGGTGAAAGTTCAAAAAGAATACAGATAGAAACGTTTGAAGCAAAAACGGCTAACGAACTAGGGTTATCGGTTGGGCCCGTAGAAGTAATGGCTGATATCAAACAGTTCCTTAAACAGTTTGATTCATATAAAACGACTCCATGTTTGTCTGATAATGGAGACCGTTTCAGTAAGGCAACTACTCCGGTGAGGCTGTCTGGTTTGTCCATGATCTCACAACTTTTCCATACAGCATCTAGCCCAGCTGTCGCCTATCTGTTCTTTGTGCTTGGATTATCACTAATAGTATTCGAGTTCTTTACCGCTGGAGTTGGCGTTGCTGGCGTTACTGGTGCCGGATTCTTCTTACTTGGCTCTTATGGTTTAACAAATCTACCGATTCGCCCATGGGCTGTTGTACTACTTTTATTATCTATGTTGTTTATATCTATCGACATACAAACAAATCTTCCAAAGCTGTACTCAGCTATTGGACTAGCGTTTTTCATCCTCGGATCGCTATTTTTGTATAGTGGGATGTCTGTGCCAATAGTCACATTAATTGCTTGTGTTCTTGGGGCGGCAACATACATTTATTCTGCTATGCCTGCGATGGTGAGATCAAGGTTCTCCACACCAACGATTGGGAGAAGCTGGATGATTGGAGAATCAGGTACATCTAAATCTGATCTGAACCCTGAAGGTGAAATACTTATTGGCGAAGCCTTATGGAAAGCGACAACTAATAGAGCTACACCAATAAAAGCAGGCGAAACAGTAAAAGTGGTTGGAATAAATAGGCTCATGTTAGAAGTTGAACCAATTGAAGGTGCAGCAAAAGACTACCGAGACCGTAAATAAAAAGCTGTACAAAAATTTGGAACTATACTACTGTGTACTCCAACTGGTGGGACCAGTTATGTACGTGGCGGCGTGCAAAGCAATTTTAAGAAGCAATTCTTTGAGTTATCTGAATGCGGGACAGTTGAAATCTATTGAAGGAAGTTCTTAGGAGGAACACTATTTTTATGACGAGTACAGAAGTATCTAATCAGTTATGGCATCTTGATGCTGCTTGCCGCGGACCTAATCAGTCTATTTTTTTTCCACCAGTAAGAACTGAACGACGCAAAGATAAACGACTACGAGAACAAAGAGCAAAAGAGATTTGTTTCGATTGCCCGGTATTGGAAGACTGTAGAGACTTTGCCTTTACGATTAAAGAACAACATGGCATCTGGGGCGGGCTCACTGAGAACGAACGGCGTGAGATTTATCAAGTAGATAGAAGAAAAAAAGAAGCTGCTTAGCAAGTTTATTTTTTTCATTCAACTAAATTTGTTTGACAAGATCAATTGATCTGTTTTTGCAAGGTAGACTGTATATGTTATGCATATTCGTAAACGCCACATATTCATAGCTGTTCCTTTTCTGGAATTTTTGACGTTCTATTTTCTGAATAAACAATTTTCAGGGTTTATGCTTATTTTCACCATATTTATTTTGAGTGCATGTGGAATAGTTGCTTTAGTTCGCTTAGTACCAAATTTCTTTAAAAACTCAGCAAAATCAATGTTCAATCCTTCAGCAAAATCTAATGATGGAGAGCAAAGTGAAAAATTAACGCTCTTGTCTGCAGCTCTTTTAACGTTTCCAGGTTTTTTTACTGCATTTGCTGCAGTTTGCCTTTTCCTACCTCCAATTCGTGGCTATGCTAGTAGTTGGATATCTAAAAGAATAGTTCTGAACAAAACCAATAAATCTAAAATTTTCAGCCAATTTCTTTATACCGACGTTGTCGATGTTGACATAAATAAGAACTCACAAAAAACTAGCTCAACAAATTCAGAGTTAGACTACAAATAGGAGAAACCCGTGGCCTTAAGCGAAACAGATACAATTCCAATTCCCCCGATCACCCCAGGAGTAGCAAGAGCACTAAGCCCGCTAATGCGCAGAATTGCCTGCGAAGACGAGAGCACAGATGCACCCGGGCTAAACACTTATTTAGTAGGAATAGATGAAATAGTTATAGTTGATCCAGGACCAATTGAAGAAAGCCATATTGACGTTCTTGTGGGCTGTGGCGGCGAAAGTGTTCGATGGATCGTAATGACTGATACAGATCCAAAATATTCTGAGAGCGCTTTAATTATTAAAGAAAAAACTGGTGCAGAACTTATTGCTCCAGGTGACTTCCATGGCGCTGATCAAAGCCTTGGTGATGGCTTTAAAATTAATGCCACAGAGTTCAGAATGACTGCTGTTGCGCTAGATAAAGGTAAAGGACAAAATTTTATTTTTGTTCTTGAACAAGAAAGAACAATACTTACCGGTGATCATATAGATGGTTCTATACCTGAAGACATCAAAGAAAAAGTTAAGCCATACAGAATAAAATCGATTGCACCTGGACATGGACAATTTATTGAGGACGCAAGAAAGATGTTCAGCTAAAACGAACGGCGGCAATACTTCGTATTGCTTGGGCCATTCTTCGAATGGCCTGGTTCTATTTGAGACGCTATATTCACAACTATAGCGACAATTCAGGAACGCATAGCGTTCCCATGTACTTCAGGAAAAGCTTTTTCCGCACCCACAACTTCGTTGAGCGCTCGGATTGTCGATTTTAAATCCTGTTTCTTCAAGGCCATCTTTATAATCAAGTGTTGCACCAACTAAAAGACCGGCGCTTGTTTCATCAACAACTACTTGAACACCATCTGTATCTGTAATTTGGTCACTCTCAGCTCGTTCACCGTCAAAGAACATCTCATAGCTGTAACCACTACAGCCCCCTGGACGAACGGCAACTCTTAAAGCCATTTCGTCGCCATCATCTTCTTGAGCTAGTAGCTCTTTTACTTTAGTTGCTGCGTTTTCAGTTACTGTAATCACAAATTTTCTCCTGTGTTAATACTATTTTAACTTATTTTTTTGATATTGACTATATTCCGAATGACCTGGTGTTTCAGCTATCAATTACAGAAACTTTGTTCTCTAGAAATGTAGCAGCTGGAACAAATATTGTTGCCTTATCTTTATTTGAATCTGTCAATTCAACATGAGTAGGATGAATAGATTTGACTACCCCAGTCATATTATCTATCGAGATTTTATCTGCTACTCGTACTACTTTTTTGATTGCTCTAGTCGCTGCAACTTGACGGGCAACCGTATAGCCTCCTAAGCCAATTAATAGTGCGATACTGGCTGCAATTGCAAACAGAATAGATGCCACAAACAAATTTAAGACATCTGTATCTAAACCTAGTTGTTTAGCTGCTAATAATGCAGCTAAAGAAAGAATAGTTACCTTGACTATCAGATTAACTTTTTGCTGAATTTCAAAAGGCATACGAGCCATAGCCGTGACTAAAGCTGTCACAGCAAAAGTTGCGGCGACGTTTGCTCCAATCAAAATTATTGCTGCTGCTAGGACCCTAGGGATATAACTAACAAAGTCTCTTTTCAGCTCCTGAACTGCGGGTGGATCAATAATTCCCAAAACGACCAAAAGCCCAAAGACTATACACATCCAAAAAATTAGACTAGCTATAGGCTTGACGGAGTTACGCAAAGCCTCTGGATTATCTGGACGTCCTATCATTTTTTTTGCGACACTTGATAAAATCACCCCAATAATTGGACTAACTATTAAGGCCGCTATTATTGTAATCCATTTAGCTAATGTCATTTGATTCCTCCGTTACTAAAATGCGTGTAGTTTCTATTCCCGAAGCAAAGATGCCTGACATAACACTTAAAACTTCTCTCGACTCTAGCCGCTTTGAGACCCTACCCTCTAGCTGGTCAACAAACTCATCATTGGGTGCTAATGCTTCTGCGAGAGCCTCATTTAGCCCAACCTCTGGCAAATCAGAGTCCATATTTTCAATTATGTTGAAACATCGTTCACACGAATTTAGGTGTTTCTCAATTTTTGGATTCTCTTCGCCGTCAAGCCATCTTTTTAAGTTCTTTTTACTTACATGGAATAATTTCATGGCGACCACTCCTTTAAAACAACTCCAAGGTGACGTCTGGCTCGAAACAGTCGGGTTTTCACGGTTGGTAACGGAACTTTCAGAATTCTGACGATTTCATCGTATGAAAGACCTTCAAGTTCTCTTAGAACAACAATACTTCTAGAAAGTTCATCTAAGAGGTCTAAAGCCGTTAAGAACTCATCATAATATGCTTTATCTTGAACAAGGTTTTCAACAGAAAGTTCGATTCTTTCAGGCGTTTCTGGCATAGTGTGTGGATCAATTACAATTGCTTTACGAGATCGAATTGTAGAAATAGAGGTGTTGTATGCAATTCTTAGCACCCAACCTTTCATTGAACCTTCTCCTCTGAAACTTGGCAAAGCCATCCACGCTTTAACCATTGTCTCTTGAGAAACATCTTCTGCTAGTGACCTATCCCGCAAAATAGAATAAGCAAGACGATACACGGGGTCGCTGTATTGGGTTACTAAATCGTGTAACTCGTCAGGGTTCGGCTTTTTTAAAGAATCAGGTGAAGGTTTCACCTCGATTTCATTCACACTATTTCGCATTTTTGCCTAACAGGGACAAGATCAAAACTATATTAATCTAGTTTATCATAGTGAAGATAAAAGAAATATTACTAAAATTTGGCGCGGAAATGATTTTCGCGACCAATTTCGTGTATTGTCGTCTGTATCAGTACAATCTATTAGAGGAGTAACAATGCTTGCATTTCAAGCAGACGAAATCACTGAAACATCCAGTGATGTAGTTGACGGAGCAACCGATGCAGTAGGGGATACAGCTGATGCTGGTCTTGATGTAGTCGGCGATATTAAAGACGGTGTTAGTGATGTCATAAGTGACGTTATGGCGTTCTTACCAAATTTAGTAGGCTTTTTATTAGCCTTAATTATTGGTATGTTTGTAGCTAAATTTCTAGCACGAATGGTCAAGAAACTATTTAGAAAGATCAACTTTGATTCATATGTTGACAAATCTGGATTAGGCGCACCATTGGAACGAGCTGGCTTTAGTGACAGCGGAAAGTTCTTTGCCAAAGTAATCTACTTTTTGATTATGCTATTTGTTCTTAAAATTGCATTCGCTCTTCTTGACGTTAATGCTTTGAACGAGCCGTTCGATCAACTTATTACATGGATCCCTAAAGCACTTGTTGCGATGATTCTTATCGTAGTAGGTGGCATTGTAGCTAACGCAGTTAAAGACATTGTCGGTGGCGCAACTGCAGGACAGGGTTACAGCAACTTAGTTACAAAAGCTGCGTTCATCGGTGTTTGGATAATATTTGGACTTGCTGCTTTAAATCAAATTCAAATTGCAGAAGAACTAGTCAACACTATGACTGAAATATTATTTACAAGCATTGGTGCAATAGTTGTAATTAAATTCGGTATTGGTGGAATCTGGGCTGCTAGAGACCGATTCTGGCCAGCAGTTTATGACAGCGTTACCGATGTAACTGGTAAACAGCCAAAGCCTCCAACTCAGTCAAGGCCACAGGCTTAACTAAGAGAATCTATTAAATCAGACTTTATATAAGTCTAATCAAAAAGTTGGGTCTGAATTTCGGGCCCAACTTTTTTTGTTTTCAGTTTGTATAATTCATTACCTCAAAACGAAAGCTACTAAAACATGTCTAAACCAGTCGGCCCTTACTCACCATTTAGCAAAACAGAAAACATAGTTTTTACATCAGGTCAAATCGGAGCTGTAAATGCAGTAGTCGTTGAAGGCGGTTTAGAAGCTGAATTTAAACAAGCTCTTTCGAATCTTGAAAATGTTTTAACCGATGCTGGAGTCACTAAAGACAAAGTTCTAAAGTGCACCATTTTTATGACTGACATGGACGATTACGTAAAAGTAAACGAAATCTATTTAGCGTTCTTTGAAGATCACCGACCAGCAAGATCTGCGGTAGCTGTTGCATCACTTCCTTTAGGTGCTCTTATTGAGATTGAAGCAATCGCTACTGTTTAAACCAGACCTTCAAGGGCTGCTTTGAATTCGTTTTGATCAACTACATTATCTAGCCGATCCATCAGAGTTCCATTCGAATTAATTAAGTAAAGGGCTGGTTCGTACTCTAAGTCTAATATTTTCATATGTTCGGCAAACACAATTTTTGGGCTGCCGTAATCTCCACCAACTTCTTCAGCGTTTGCATATACCTCTAGATGAAACATCTCAACATTTTTGAATTCATCTTTCAAACTAAGCATCGTTTCTAATACCGGACCACAATAAGCGGTTGAACAAAAGGCTGGAGTAGCAACTAATACAGCAACTGGTTTTGTACCTATTAATTGGGAAACAGATTTTGAATGCAAACCACAGTTCTCGACACGTGAGCATATTTTGTCAACGTCTAGAGGATTTTCTGCAGCTTCACCAGAACCATCAATAGGCGTTTCTAACATCGGAAAACTATCACCAGGAATTAGGCCAGATACTTCTTGTTTTGCAAATGCCTGAACAGGCAAAGATGCGACCCCATTCGCAAAAATAACTTCTAAATCATAAATGCCGGGTTCAGGAAAATTTATTCGCAATGGAAAGTAGCGGCCGATTTCGCTATGTTCATGAGGCTCTGATTCAGAAACACCCACATGATCGTGATCTACAATGTGAGCTTTAACGGTTAGTTCATCAATAATTTTGTTACCAGATTTAACGGTAACAGCTAGTTCGGTATCGTCTGTAATAAAATTTGTCTCTAATTCTGTCACAGCAAATGGAACTCTTTGTTGCGCCAATCCAGAGGCGATTACCCTATTGGTGCTGTATAAAGCCACCAAATCAGGAACAGCGTCAGAGGACTTACTACAGCTTGCTACCACAGAGGCGTTCGATGCCACAAAGATGCCTTTAAATAGTGATCTTCTAGAGATTTGGTTTCCCACATATTTAGCTTATCCAACCTCGTTGAAAAGATATTGCCCTTAGTCAGATCGTTCTATGAATAAAAAGCTCAGACAAAAATCGTTCAGTACATCAAATCAGCTTCGGGGGCACATATTTAGAAGCTTATTAAACCTAAGCAGTTAGCATTGTCTGGTGATATCGTAAGTTGGGTGATAGATCTTGCGAAGCTAAAAGACGATGAAAAATACAAGCAAGGGGCAATCGACAAAGGTTGTTCTGCTGAGTTAATCGAAGAAGCCCTTTCTGTTTCACAAGTCAGAAAAAATGAAATCACGGCGACTGAAACATTGAGAGCTGAAGCTAATGCTAAATCTAAAGAAATAGGAAAAGCTTCTCCAGAAGAACGAGAAGCAAAAATTGCTGCAGCTTCTGAACTAAAGGGTCAATTAACCGAAGCTGAAGAGAAACTAAAAAAGGTTCAAGAACAGTTTGATGAAGTTGTTTTACAAATTCCCAACCCTGCACATGAGACTGTGCCAGTTGGAGGCGAAGAGGACTTTCGAGTTGAATCTGTTTCTGGTGAAACAACACCTGCACAGAAAAGCCACGGAGACTTAGGAAGAGACCTAGCAATAGTTGATACTGAGCGAGCAGTTCGAATGTCAGGAAGCCGTTTCGCCTATGTTATGGGCGACGCTGCACGCTTGCAGTTTGGGATTGTTCAATGGGCGCTAGCTAAACTCGACAAACACGGATTCACCCCAGTGATAACACCAGTTTTAGTGCGTGAAGAAATGATGGAAAAAGCTGGCTTCTTCCCTACCGACAAAAGTGCGGTTTATAAGGTTGAAGGCGACGACCTCTATCTGACTGGAACCTCTGAAGTTGGGCTAGCAGGCATTCATAGAGACGAACAGCTCACCGCTGAGCAGCTACCCTTACGTTATGCCGGGTATTCAAGTTGTTTTAGACGTGAAGCTGGAACTTACGGCAAAGACACATCTGGCTTGTTCCGTGTGCATCAGTTTGATAAAGTCGAAATGTTTGTTTATGCTCACCCTGATGAATCTTGGGCTGAGCTAGAAAGAATTAGAGAAATCGAGGAAGAGATTATTAGCGAACTTGAATTGCCTTACAGAGTAATTACTGTAGCTTCGGGTGATCTTGGTGCAGCAGCTGCAAAGAAATATGATGTTGAAGTTTGGCTGCCATCTGAGCAACGTTACAGAGAAGCAACTTCTTGTTCAAACTACACAGATTTTGCTGCTAGAAGAATGGGTTCAACCCTAAAGACTAGCGAAGGCACTCAGCTTCTTCATACCTTAAATGGTACTGCAACAGCTATTGGTCGAACATTATTATATATCTTCGAAAACCATCAAAACAGTGATGGATCGATTACAGTACCAGAAGTACTGAGGTCTTTTTGTGGAGGGCTGGAAGTCATCGAGCCGAATAAATAAGCTCGAAAGCGATAGGAAATTTCATGAGTTCAGAGAAGAAACGAAGCTTACATGAAGCATCGGTTGAGCAGTTCCAAAGAGCAGCTGATTTAATAGAAATTAAAGAAGAATATCGAGCTATTCTTTCTAAACCTAAGAACGAGATTATTGTTAACTTTCCTGTGTGGATGGATGACAGCACAATGAAGGTTTTTACTGGTTACAGAATACAACATAACAATATTCTTGGGCCTTATAAAGGTGGTCTTCGCTTCCACCCTGATGTTGAATTAGATGAAGTTAGAGCTTTAGCTGCTTGGATGACCTTCAAAACAGCACTCTCTGGTATTCCATATGGTGGCGCTAAAGGTGGCGTCACAATTAACCCTAAAGAGTATTCTGATAATGAGATGCGTCGCATTGTTCGCCGTTTCACACATGCTTTGGGATCAAATATCGGCCCCGATCACGATATTCCTGCACCAGACGTTGGCACTAACAGCCAGACAATGGACTGGGTTATGGACACCTTTGCAAATATCTCACCCCCTGGGTTTCGCCAAAGCGTTAAAGGCGTTGTTACTGGTAAGTCTATTGAATGTGGTGGTTCTGTTGGGCGTGAAGAAGCAACTGGTAAAGGAGTTCTTTATAGTTTGAGACACTGGTGTGGCGAGTCTAACCGTCGTCTTGATTCATTAGATATAGCGGTGCAGGGTTTCGGAAATGTGGGAAGCTACTTTTCTAAATTTGCTCAGGAGTCTGGCTGCACTATCAAGGCCGTTGCAGATCATACTGGTACTTTGGTAAATGAAAAAGGTTTCGATGTTGAGAAACTAATGAAGTACGCACGCGAGAATCGTGGCATCGCAGGTTTTCCAGATGCTGATGAAGCAGAGACCGAGGACCTGTTTACAATACCAGTTGACGTACTAGTGCCAGCGGCTCTTGAGAATCAGGTAACCGCTGATAGGGCAAAGAAACTGGGCGCAAAACTTGTTCTGGAAGCCGCTAATGGTCCTACTACACCAGCGGCTGAAGAAATTCTTATGCAAAACGATGTTGAAATTATTCCAGATATTTTAGCTAACGCTGGTGGTGTAATTGTTTCTTACTTTGAGTGGCTACAGAACAAATCGTCTCGCTCTTGGAATGTTGATGCGATTGAGGATCGTTTTAGAGAGATAGTTTGGAAAGCTCACGACAATGTTGTTGAGACTCGCAAAGAGCTAGATTGTTCCCGCAGAGATGCAGCCTATGTCGTAGCGCTAAAACGAATAGTTGCTTGTTACGACCGTCGTGGCGTCTTTCCTTAATATCAACTAGGCCTATATATACATCTCTTTAGTTCCAGATTTTTTGTTACACTCAGCAAATATTCGGGTTCAACATTCAAAGATTATCCTTCGACTTTTACCTATAACTCTGTACTAAACAAAACCTGTGTGCCATAATTATTTCATCAAAACTATACGGAGGATAAATGGTATATAGGGCAGAGTATTTATGGATTGATGGTGCAGAACCAACTGCACAAATAAGATCAAAAACAAAAATCTTAGCTGATGATGAAAAACCTGGAACATGGGGCTACGACGGTTCTAGCACTAATCAAGCAGAAGGTAATGATTCAGACATCGTACTTGAACCAAAATTTAGCTGCCTAGATCCAATAAGGGGTGGCAACGACATTCTGGTTATGTGTGAGACCTTCTTACCCAAAGACATGAGCCCTCACCCAACAAATCATCGATCTAAAGCAGTAGCAGCATATGAGAAATATAAAGACCAAGAACCAATTTTTGGTTTGGAACAAGAATACACAATGCTTGACCCAGTAACCGAGTGGCCATACGGGTTCCCTAAAAACGGTTACCCACGCCCGCAAGGCCCTTACTATTGCGGTGTTGGTGCTGTAGCTATTACTGGACGCGAAATTGTTGAAGAGCACACCAATTTATGTATCGCTGCTGGTTTAGCAATCTGTGGTACAAACGCTGAGGTTATGCCTGGCCAGTGGGAGTTCCAGATAGGCCCTGTTGATACTGTTACTGTGGCCGATCATACTTGGATTGCCCGTTATCTTCTTTACAGAGTTGGCGAAAAACACGGTGTAGAAATTTCTCTTCTCGCTAAGCCAATGAAGGGTGACTGGAATGGTGCAGGAATGCATACCAACTTCTCGACGAAGGCTATGCGTGAAAACTATGATGCTATAACTAAAGCAGCAGAATCTTTGGGAGCACCCGGTAAGCCTGAAGAGCATCTTAAAGGCTATGGACAAGGTATTGAAGACCGTTTAACGGGAGCCCATGAGACTCAGCGCTATGATCAGTTCAGCTATGGGGTATCTGATAGAGGTGCTTCGGTAAGAATCCCTTGGCAAGTGGCCCAAGACGGCAAAGGCTATATCGAGGATCGCCGTCCCAATGCAAACGCAGACCCTTATGTAGTGGCCGCACTAATGACAGAGACGGTTTGTGCTGCACTGATTTAAGCTCAAAAATAGTTTATAATTAAATTAGATAAGTGGGAAGTCCGGGCGGGGACTTCCCACTTTTTTTTATTTTTGTATAGAATGTTGAAATGAAACTATTTTTGTCTTCAATGGCAATTAATACCGAACAATCAGAACATTTTAATTCCCTTGTTGGAAAGCCCTCAAGCAATATCCGATTAGCTCTGATAGAGAATGCAGCTGACGTTTATCCTAAAGATAATCAGGATTGGGTAATCGAACACAGAATTGCCATTAAAAACAACGGGTACTCGGTTGATCAAATTAATCTTAATAAATATTTGAAGAATGTTTCTGAATTAGAAGAAGAACTAAAAAAATTTGATGCAATATGGCTTGGAGGCGGAAACACTTATTACTTGAGATGGATTCTCAGAGAATCAGGAGCCGATCAAGTAATCACAAAACTCGTTACTAATGGCTTGGTTTATGGAGGAGGTAGTGCTGGAGCTATAGTAGCTGGACCAACTCTGAAGCATTTTGAAGAAGCTGACGATCCGAATCAGGCACAAGAAGCTATCTATGATGGGTTAGGGCTAACAGAAATAGTACCTGTTCCCCATATCGATAACGAAACATACGCAAGTGTTTTGGAAGAAGCTCATACGAAACTAGAACATGATGGTTTTCAAACTGCCCCTCTAACAGATAACCAAGTTCTTGTAATTGATGGTTTAGGACACCAGGTTATTGGTTAGCGAACTACTGTATTTCTACATTAACTGCTTTAAATCGTTCTGACGCAGCAGAAGCAGACGAAATCATATTAGGTGGCTGGGGATTTCGTTCGATTGAAAGCCAGATCAAATAAATGCTAAAAATGGTTAGTTGAAAACGCCGGCGACTACGGCTTGAAGAACCTACCCTCGGTTCCTTGGCATTGGTCTACGTTTGGAAAATAGCAACCAATATACAAAGCTTGTCTTGCATTTTTTGTTTAAAGTTGGGTTATGTGGTTTAGCTATGGTCTTTAAATGGGTCAACGATTTCTATTCCGCAGTTTTTAAAGTCTTTTGTATTTCGCGTTACGATTCTCATTTTGTTTGATCTTGCGATCGCAGCAATTTGGCCGTCAGGAACGCTCGTTGACAGTCCCGAGTTTCTTCTATCACTCATAATGGTTCCATATAATTTTGCCGAGGCTGAGTCGATATCAAGTACTCGATATGAGAATGCCTGGGTAATAAAACGCTCAAACTTACGTCTTAAATTTATCTGTTTCTTGCCGTCAGGAAGTATTTGTAAACTATATTCAATTTTTCCAATCGTTACTGTAGAAACGAATAGAGAATGAGAATCTTGATTGTTGAGCCATTCAACAACTAAAGGTGAGGGCTTTACTCTCATTATTTCGGAGATGATGTTTGTATCTAATAGATTCATTCTTGAAACTCGATAGGCTCATGTCCTGAATACTGGTTGGCTGGAAGCTCAATGCCGTGTGATTCTCCAAACGTTTTAACAGCTAGATCACCTATTCTTTCTGGAGCGGAAACTGAATCTTTTAGTATTCTTCGAATTTCTTCTTCCATCGATAAGCCTTTGGTGGCAGCCCTAATTCTGAGAAGCCTTACAACATCATCATCAAGTTTTCGAATGCTTATATTTGACATAGCAACTAACTCCAATCATATAGTTTAATGACAGCGCACGGCAGCATTGCTGTCAATAGATAGCAATGCTATTGGCGCTTAAATGAAGTAAATTCCCTGCATTAATCCTAATTTTAAAACAGTCCAAACAATGATCAGGAACAGATAATAAATAACCGTACAAGTTATTTATTTTGCATTTTAATTGCTAATTGGTATCTAATAGTCAACCAAAGAATCTGGGTTATCAACCAACCATTCGTCAATATCAACTGGTTCGTCTTCAGAATAGCCAACTGGAAGACTGACAATCCCGGCACTTGTTAGATAATAGATTCCCCAAGTGTGATACCCATAATAAGTGTTAGGGTTATCCTCTATTACTTCAGCGTAAGCGGTTACGGCATTAACGTATTTAGCAGAATTGTTATAGCCTCGAATTGCGACCTCAGGACTTTTTGATTTATATCCCCTATCAATTAAATACTTTGCCGCAGCATTAATTGCATCTTTGGGAACTGTTGGATCGCCCATATTCTTACAGCAATCATTCCAAGTAGCTGGCATAAACTGCATAGGGCCTTGTGCCCCTGCCCAAGACTCACCATCAATTCTACCCATCTTTGTTTCAACAAGATTAATAGCAGCTAAGTGCTCCCATGCAACACCATATGCTTCTTCAGCGCCCTTGTAGTATCCAATCAAAGTATCAGCGGAAACGGGTTCAACTAAGTTCCAAGCAGGCACAGTATTGCCGACTAGTTCAGAATTAGTTAAACTAAAAAGTTCTTTACGTGCAAACACATTATTTTCTAAGGCCAGAGAATACTCAGGCTTTTCCTGCGCAACGATATCGCTAACTTGGTCAAAAAGATCTGGTTCTTTTGCCAGCATCCGATAAAGCCGTTGTTGACGTTCGCCATAAACTTCAAGTTGTTCAGGGTCTTTAATAGACCTGACATTAGATTCCATCTGAATAATTTCATCCGCAACCTCAGTAGAAGTGATAGGTAAAGGTTTTGTTTCTAAATCTTCAGCATCTTCCTTTAATGAAGATCCGTTAATGCTAGTCGTAGATTTGGATTTATCAGCTTCATTCTCAGATGTGGCCGTAATGTCTACCTGAGATGCATCTAGATCATCTTCTTGTCTACACGCAACTACTAATAAACATATAGAAATACAATATATAAATTTCAACTTAATAAAACCTCAACAGTCTAAAATACCCCACCCTAGTTTAGATCGGGATAAGGCATGAGAAGGGGTTGTTTCAATGAAAATAGCAAATTTGACTATTATAGCTATTATCGCTATAATAGAGTAATGAATATAGCTGTTAGCGAATTTAGAAGCAGAGCATCTGAAATTCTTAGTCATGCACAGGATGAAGATGTGCTTGTGACAAATCATGGAAATGCATATGCCGTAGTAATCTCGCAAGAACGATACAATCAACTGATTTCAGGCTCAAAATCAGGTTTGGAAGCCTTTCAGGACCTCACAAAAGTTGACATCGAAGAGGATGACTTTGTTCATCCAGAAGTTCCTCCTAGACCCGTCGATCTATGACCTATCTCTTAGATACTAATATCATCTCTGAAATTCAAAAACCTAAACCTAATCATGGTGTAACCACATTTCTTGACAGCATAAAAGCTTCACAAATGCATATAAGCTCAATTACAATCGCAGAAATCAGTTACGGCATAAATAGGCTCCCCAAAGGTAAAAAGAAAAAAAACCTGAAACAAAATTTTAATAAAATCAAAGCAACCTTTTCTTCTCGGATTATTCCTTTTACCGAAGACACAGCAGAAGCTTATGGAGCGGTAATGGCTCGACGAGAAAAAAATGGAATCATTGTTGATGCATTTGACACTATGCTAATTGCACAAGCAAAGATATTTGGTCTTATTATTATCACAAGAAACGAAAAACATTTCTTAAATGAAGAAGTAAAAATAATTAATCCATTTGAATAAAATCAGTTTGCTCAAACCACTTTCATCCTGGGATAAGCAACGCTTATACGTGGAGATCTAAACTTACACAGCCTGTGAGTTGGATAGTTTTTGCAAACAAGGAATTCGTAAGAATCCGAAGGCCTCACAAATTCCCGTGCACTCACCGATGGAGGTCACCCTGTCCCCAATGACAGGTTCGAGTTGCTAGTTTGTCTATGTTGACATTCAACTAGATTATGTAGATCCTTTGATAAACTGTCAAATAAAGCTTGTTATCTCTGGAGTGGGTGTTAAATTAACTTTAATGGATAACACTAAAAAAAGTATATTCGCCCTAGCTTTCTTACTAATTGCAGGTGCAGCTGGATTGCTATATTTAAATAGCGGTGATGAATCGACTTCTTCGGGCAATGCTAACTCAGAATCTAGTAATAAAAACAGCTCTGAGTCTGGCTCAACCAATACTGAGCTAGATGATGAAAATTTAATATCTTTGGTATTTCCCACAGATGCTCAAGAGCTAACCGGCTTTGCTCCTACAAGCTTTATAGATCATATGGAGAATCAGCAGTTAGCTGGAAACGAGAGTTATGATGGTTGCATACTTAACGCAATCCTAATAGAAAAGGCTACTCCAGAGTCGGTCAATATGGCGGGATATCAGTTTTCTGTTAGAGTTTCATCAGGCACTATTCAAGATAACAATGAATGTCCAGGTGGAGATAGAAACACACCTTCAAAAAATGTATTCTGGGGCATGGACGATGAAGGCAAGTGGAAGAGCTTCTCTCTAGATCCAGATGAGATACCTGTATGTGAGACGGTAATTGAAGTAAATATCTACTCAGAGTTATTCGATAAATGCTATGTTTATGATGGCTCTGGAAAGTCGATTGCAGACAACCCACTTGGAAGTTTCGAAGTTAACTAGTGCTCTTTTTGAAGTAATATGTTGGAAGAAAGACTGCGAAGTTCACTATATAAGTATTTTTATATTCGTAGGCATTTTCTACCGCTAGTTACTCTAACTCATCAAGTCATAAATAAGTTGGAAAGATCCTACACGGGAACTCTGAGATCCTGCAACCAAGGAATTCGTAAGAATCCAAAGGCCTCACGAATTCCCGTGCAGGATGACAAACCCAGCAGGACAGGTCACCCTGTCCCCAATGACAGGCAAGGACAATAGGGCTACTCGGCTGCCAAAAGTTCGGCGATCTGAATGGTATTCAAAGCTGCACCTTTACGAAGATTATCTCCCGATAAGAACAAAGCCAATCCATTCTCTACAGTCTCATCTACCCGAATTCGTCCAACGATAGATTCATCAATTCCAGCAGCTTTTAAAGGCGTAGGCACATTGTCTACAATCACATCACTGCGTTGCTTTAACAAATCTGTAGCCTCTTCTGGGCTGATAGGATTTTCAAAACTCGCATTAATCGATAAAGAATGACCACTATAAACGGGCACCCTCACACAAGTACTAGAAACCTTAAGCTCTGGAATTCCCAAAATTTTTCTGCTCTCAAACCTAAGTTTCTGTTCTTCTATGGTTTCACCTAAACCATCTTCAACCAAGTCTCCAGCCCAAGGAATCACATTATAGGCAATTGGCTCAACATAGGTTTTTACAGGGCCAATCTGTACAGACTTGCCGTCGGTAACCAAACTTGTAGCGCTTCCAGCACCCTCTATTTGTTTAGACAACTCCTCCACCCCAGCAAGACCAGACCCAGAAATAGCTTGGTAAGAACTTATAACCATTGATTTCAAACCAGCTTTTTCATGCAAAGTTTTCATAATCGGCATAGCGACCATTGTTGTACAGTTAGGGTTAGCGATAATATTTTTTGGCCTGTTCTTAGCGTCATCATCATTGGCGCCAACTACAACTAAAGGAATTTCAGGATCCATCCTCCAAGCCGAAGAGTTATCAATTACAACAACACCTTGAGCCGCTACTTTAGGAGCCAACTCTTTAGAAGTGCCGCCCCCAGCTGAGAACAATGCAACATCTAAACCTGTGTAATCAGCGGTAGAAGCATCTTCTACGGTTACTTCTTGATCTTTCCACTGAATTTTTTTTCCTGCAGAACGAGCGGTAGCAAACAACCTAAGTTCATCAACACCGAAGTCACGCTCGGCCAACATAGTCAACATGACGCCACCAACTTGACCAGTTGCGCCTACAATACCTATCTTCATGTTTAGACCTTTCTTTTGCTCATCTAATTGTACTAGAACCTTCAAGACTAGTGCTCTCATTTGTTCATGTCGTCTTATTTAAAGAACATCATCACACGTTATAAATTCTCAGGAACATAGGTTACTTACCTTTGACTATTTATCTAATCCAAATGCAGTATGTAGCTTGACAACAGCTTGTTCAACTTTTTCAGAATCGACTAAGCAACTAATTCTAATAGGCGAAGTGGAAATCATATGAATGTTAATTCCGTGTTCAGCCAAGGTTTCAAAAACTTTCGCAGCAGTTCCAGGATCAGACTTCATGCCGGCCCCGACAATAGAAACTTTCCCGATTACATCATTTACCACCAAACCAGAAGCTTCAAGTTCATCTAATAAACCGCCAGACAAACATGCTTTAACCTTATTTATCTCATTAACAGGCGTTGTAAAAGAAACATGAGCTTCACCATCGGTTGAACTGTTCTGAACAATCATGTCAACATTAACACCTGAATCAACCAACGATCTAAATAACTTAGCAGACTGACCGGGAATATCTTTAATACCTGTAACAGTAAATTTAGCTGTATCAATATCGTGAGTAACTGCTCGAATATTTGGTTGTTCCATAGTACTTTCCTCTTCAACTACTAACGTTCCGGTCTCCCATGTAAAGGCCGAACGAATATGTAAAGGCACATTATTTGCATGTGCAAATTCGACAGACCGCAGAGCTGGCTTTGGACAACCCGATGCAGTCATTTCTAATAATTCATTAAACGAAATAGCTTCCATTTTTTGAGCATTTAGCACAATTCTAGGATCAGCAGTAAACACACCAGAAACATCAGTATAGAGTTCGCAGCTATCAGCTTGAAGGGCATTTGCTAAAGCAACAGCAGTAGTATCTGAACCACCTCGCCCCAAGAATGTAACATTTTTCTCTTCAGACACACCTTGAGATCCCGCTAGCACAGGAACTATACCTTGTTCTAAAGCATCACTTATCCTGTATGGGTTAATGTCAATAATCTTTGCGTTTTGATGAGCACCAGTTGTCACAAAGCCTGCTTGGCTACCAGTGAACGATTCAGCAGGCACGCCAAGGTCAATCAAAGCCATACAAACCAAAGCTGTGGCTTTACGCTCACCAGCAGTGATCAACATATCCATCTCACGGCCAGGTTTAGAATCAGCAACTTGGGAAGCCATATACAGCAGCTCATCTGTTTCTTTACCCATCGCAGATATAACCAATGCGACTGAATCGCCACGTCTTCTACACCTTGCTACCTGGTCAGCAACAGCTTTTATTCTGTCTGGATCAGCAACGGAGGTCCCGCCAAATTTTTGTACTAATAAAGCCATCTCAGTTAACGTTAACGGACTATTTATCAAAGAACTCAAGCAATTAGTAATTGGGCGATTATTAGTACAATTTAAGCCATCTGAAGAGGCGATTAGAATGGAAATTATGAAAATGTTTGCTAGTTTTATAAATAATATGGCAACTTCAAAAAGAGAACGACAAAAAGCAAACCGAGAGCAAAAACTAGCAGAACTAGAAAAACAAGCCACAAAAGACAAATCTAAAAGATACATCGTCATGGGGCTTGTTGGTTTCGGGATTCTTCTTCTAACTTTATATATTGTTTCAATCACCTCTGGTGACGAAGAAACAGCCACTCAGACCAACGACAACGACGTTGAGTTACAAGAAACTGAACAAGATGTATCAGTTTCAGCTTCGTCAGTAACTTCAGCGCAAGAATCAGAACCAGAGAACTTAACTCCATGCCCTGAACAAGACGGCTCTTCGGACAGAAAAGTTAACTTTGATGGACCAATGGAAGACTGTATAAATCCTGACTCGGTTTATACAGTCGAGATGGACACAGACAAAGGCTTAATGAAATTTGAATTAGATCAAGCCAAAGCACCTGTAACTGTAAACAATTTTGTTTCGTTAGCGAGATACAAATACTATGACGAAACGACATTTCACCGGGTAATAGAAGACTTCATGATTCAAGGCGGAGACGCAACAGGAGAACCGAAAGGAACAGGTAATCCTGGTTACACAATAATTGAAGAACCTCCAGTAACTAGCGCTGACTACAAAAAAGGGTCTCTTGCAATGGCAAAATCTGCGGGGCCAAAAGCA
>ENA-ORXT01001162-ORXT01001162.1-marine-metagenome-genome-assembly--contig:-NODE-1162-length-36655-cov-4.313248_pt1 | contig 36655 bp, 26 predicted proteins | sample MGYA00237868_ERZ511482 | MGnify/ENA metagenome assembly ERZ511482 | reverse complement strand
CGAAGGGGATGGTGGAGCGGTCGGGGTCTTCGCCGGGCAGGAACTTGCGCCCGTGACGGGCCATGTATTCGAGGTGGTCGATGGTGGCCCGCAGATCGTTCAGCAGCAGGTTCGCCTCGTCAGGATTGGCGAAGCGGCCCGACATTTCCATGAACTCTATCTGGTCGATGGTGGCGTGGAGCATGCCCATCGTCCACAGTTCCTTGCCGGGGATGCGGTAGGCAAAACGGCCGATGGAGCGGGCTTGCTGCAGCACTTTGTCGTCGATGAGATCGAGGGAAAATTTAAGGTCGCGCCAGCCGGGGAAATCCCAGCAGGTAGAGCCGTAGACGTAAAGTTTAAAGGCGAAGAGCCGGGGATGCAGCATCTCGTGGAAAAAGGGCAGCCCGGGGTTGGCAATGTACAGTTCCTTGACGTTCATGCGCTGAATGACGTCGAGATGTTCGGTGAGTTGGAGCAGGTAGTCGGCGGGCGAGCGGATATCGCGGTTGGTACGGTTGTAGGTAAAGGAAACATCGCTTTGGCGCTGGAACGGGCGGAGGTCGTAGGCGATGCAGATGTCGTGAAACTCGTTGGTGCTCAGTACGGTAGCGCCGCGCAAACGCCGGTAGACGGCGTCTTTGCTGAGGTTGAGTAAATTGGCCACGGCCTCCACCATGGCCTGCCTGGAGGAGAATTGCCCGGTGAGGTTGTAAAGAAAATTTTCCTGGTGGTCCATAATCGAAAGATAGGCACAGTTGCCGTTTGGAGACGGGGTATGGCACCGTGAGTAAAATTTTTGGGCGGGGCCGCAGGATGCAGAGAAGGGTTTTGAGCAAGCCGCGTTCTTCGTCCCGGAGTTTCGGTTCTTTAAAACGAACATTGCACCCGCGCCCGCGCCCGCGGTCCCCTCAAATCGTGCGATTATCTCCATAATTTTAACATTTATGCCTTTAGCGGTGAGATATATGTGCGGGCAGCCTATCTTGTACGGATAAATCAGCCCCTGTGGGAAGTGAAATTTCTATCAAGCGCTTTCTCCTCTTTGCACACGGAGGTAACTACGACTGCTCTTAAATTTTTCAGAAACATCCATTATAATGACTAAGTACTTCCTGGCCTGCCTCGTTCTTGCGCTGGCCGCTACCTCTCTATTTGCCCAGCAGACCCTTCCCCTGCCCGCCGGTAACCCCCCCGCGGAAAAAGGCAAATGCTACGCCGTCTGCCACATGCCCGCCGAGTTCGAATCCGTCACCGAGAACATGAACACGTACGGTGCCAGCGAGCACATGATCGTAGTGGAGCCCACCTACGAAACCTACACCGAGCGCGTGATGGTGAAGCCCGCCAGCTACCGCCTGGTGAACGTTGACGCCGAGTACGGCACGGAGGAGCAACGCGTTCTGACCACCCCCGCCTACGAAGAGATGAGCATCGAGCCGGCCAGGTTTGAAACCGTCACCGAGCGCGTTCTCGTGGAGGAAGGTGCAACCGACTACCGCGTGAGTCAGCCGACCTTCACCACCGTGACCAACGCCAACCTCTATTACGGCTCCGGCAGTGGCGATAAGCCCGGCGTATATTCCACCGACTACGGCAACGTGCTGGATCCCAACAGCCGTAAGGGCATCAACGCCAACGGCGACCCCTTCAATCCCAATAATCCCAGCGGCTTCATCAATGACCCCGACAGCCCGCTGAACGCCGCCCCGAGCATGTACACCAACAGCGACGTGGCCAGACTCTTCGACCCCGCCAACGCCGACAGCCCCTTCAGCAGTGCGTACATCAACGCCAACGGTATGGACGCCGCGCAGCGCGAAGGCACACGCCTGCTGCAACGCGTTCAGGTGGGTACCATTGCGCCATACATCACCACCGAGTCCCGGGTGAAGCTCGACCGCATCCCCCGGGGCAGCCGCACCGAGACCGTATCCGTTCAGGTGAGCCCGGCGTACATGTCGTTCCAGCAAATACCCGTGGCGTGCGAAACCGGTGATTGCGTCTCGTTCTGCCAGGTGGAAGTACCGGCCCAGAATCAGACCATCGTTAAAACGATTCCCGAGGCCTGCCCGGCCGGCTACACCGTTGCCGCCGTACGGCAGGGCGGTGAGGACTACTGCGTCCGCCTCAGCTACCAACCCGCAGAATACGGTGCCCGCCAGATCCTGGTGGGTGGTCCCGAGATCACGGAGCGCAAGAGCGAAGCCCGGTACCGGGACGTGAAGGTGCAACGGCTGGTGAGTCCCGCCAAAGCGGTTACCCGCCAGGTGCCGGCCAAGTACGAGACCGTCACCCGCCGCGTAGTGACCCGCGAGGCTTACACCCGTTACGAATTGGTCCCCGCAGAATATAAACGCATCACCCGCCGCGTACGTACGGGGCTGGCCGGAGCCGAGTACATCGTACCCGGGGGCGTCTTTATGGCGCCCACCACCTACGGCGACGCCTCGGATCCCAACGCGGTCTCCAGCCTGCCGGCGATGATCAACCCCGGCGCCGGTGGCCAGCTGCCCGGCAGCGTACTGCCCTACACCGTCGGGAGTGGCCCCGACCGCGCCGGTAACGTGGAGGCCGGTGGCTACGCCCCGGTCAATGCCACCCCCGGCAGCGGCAGCCTCGCCAGCGGCATGCCCGCCGTGTACTACACCGCCGGGTGTCCGGACGGCTACCGCTACGACGCCGTCGACGGGCTGTGTAAAAGCAGGGAGAGCCTGCCCGCAAAGACCACCAGCTACACCCGCCAGGTACTGACCGGCAAGGGCAACTTCAGCGACTGGGTCGAGGTGGTCTGCCCCGGCAAGGCCACCACGGCGACCGTCCGCCAGGTGCAGCGTGCCCTCAACCGCCTGGGATACTCCGCCGGCGTGGCCGACGGCATCATGGGTGCCAGAACCAAGACCGCCCTGGCCAAGTACCAGCGCGATAACGGTCTGCCGATCGGTGGTATGAACCGGCCGACACTCAGGAAGCTGGGCTTTTAGCGCTTGCCGGGGATTAGCCCTGACTACCGCTTAAATTACTTCCGGCCCCACGTTGCTTAGCGACGTGGGGCCGGTTTAATTTGACGGAAGGCTGCCTTTATCCTGACCGGGAACTGACGCCAAACGGGTGTCAGCGTCCCGGACACGTCAATTATCGACCTCAAAGCATCTGATGCCCAGAACTACCCGTACAATGAAACAACTGATCGGACTGTTGCTCCCTATATTACTTTACGCCTGTACCGCGGACCCGGCAACCGAAAGCACCTTCGCGGAGCCGGTCCCCCGACCCGTAGATACCGCCACCCTGGCCGGTTTGCCCAAAGGTATTCCCACTTACCCGGCCCTGTTCGAAGATGCCATCAACGCCATGATCGCCGATGGCCGGCTGCGGGAGTCGCAGGCTTACCACCGCCTACTGCAAATCGGACGCTACCAAACGGTGAAAGAGCGGACCGAACTGAAACTGAAATGGGGGCTGGATTCGCTGGATGCAAGCGCCGCCGAACAACTCGGGAACCATCGGCTGGAAGATGCCCGGACCGCCATTCTGGACAGTGCCCGCAACCACCAGCTGATGATCATCACCGAAGCGCACACCAAGCCGGAGCACCGGGTATTCACGCGGGTACTGCTGAAAGGACTGTACGCGCGCGGATACCGGCACCTGGGCCTGGAGAATATCCTGCCGTTACCGGAGGACGAGGCCGGGGGAATGTTCGATACCTTGCTACACGAACGAGGTTACCCGCTGATCACTGCCGGTTCGGGTATTTACCCCAGCGAACCGGAATATGGTAATGTGATCCGGGAAGCGATCAGGCTAGGTTTTGCGGTGTTCAGTTATGAGCGTAACGGCAGCTCGGACAGCGAACGTGACCGGCAGCAGGCGGAACGCATCATTGCTTATCAAAAAGCTCACCCCGGCGAAAAGATAATTTGCCACGGCGGTTGGTACCATGCCGTGGAGGAAGCTATCGAAAAATATCCGGGTTCCGGGAAGTACTGGATGGCTTACCACTATAAGCAAATGACCGGTGACGATCCGCTGACGGTTTACCAGGACGCGATGAACGAGAAGATCGCGGAAGAACAAAGGACTAGTCCCTACTACGATCTGCTGCAGACGCCGGAGAACACCGGTAAGGAAATGCCGCAGGTGCTCGTCAATGATGCGGGAAAGCTGTGGAGTGGGCCGCAAGAAAATTTACCCTTCGATATTGTTACCGTGCAAATGCCGCTGGGGGAAAAGAATGGTTACGTAAGTTGGCAAAATTGGGGAATGGATGACGGCGGATACACGGAAATTGACGTAAATACTCCCGAAATATTCAGCGCCGAAGGGCTTACTTATCCCCTTATCGTAGCGGTGCGCGGAAGCGGAGAGAGCGAGTTGGCCACGCCGGTGTACGGTCGGCAAATGAACGGGCCACGGTACGACGGGCGGGTAAAACTGCGGCGAGGGTGGTACCGGTTCGTGTACCGCGACCAAAAGGGAAAGCGATTTGAGAAAGTAGTGGAACTGCAGTGACTTTCCGGCGGCCCGGGCCCAATGTCATCAAGTTCGAATCGCTGGCGGTGCCGCTCAATTTCGAACCCGTGATGATCCCGTCAGAACTAAAACGGTCGCTTTTGCAGGGGAAGACGGTGCTGTACAATGTACCGGAGGATGTGTGTGTGAAACGAGATGCGCAGTTGTAACGAATTTGCCGCCTGCCATGTCTCCCCTCTCCCGAGGAGAGGGGCCGCGGGAGAGGGGAATTCGTGCATCTCGTTATTAACACCCGAAGGATTGTTTGAAAGGCGGGCCAGGATCGCCGTATCTTCGTTCCTGCCGCAAACCAACGCCCCATGACCGCCAGGACCTTTCTCGTACTCCTCCTTTCCGTCTTTTTGCTCGCCGCCTGCACCGTCGGTAAAAACGTCGCCAACGGGCCGGGCAAAGAGGCCGCCGTAGCCCAGGCTAAGCTCAACGCCACTTACCTCGATCCTGAGCGGAGTATACTGCCCGCCGAAAAACTTGTCAGATTGGAAGAGGCCGGCGGTTTGTCATTTTACCCCATCAGCGGTGCTTACCGCGTTGTGGCCGACTTCCGGCGCTACACCGAACCCGAAGTCGTGAAATTCAAAACCAGTTCAACCCGGATGGTCGAGTACGCCGTTTTCGGGCTCGCCACTTTCGAGCTCAAGGGCGAAACCCACCGGTTGACCCTTTACAAAAGTACGCGCGCCAATCTGCCTCCGGAATACCGCAATGCTATGTTTCTGCCCTTCCGCGACCTCACTTCCGGCAAGGATACTTACGGCGGCGGCCGTTACCTGGATATCCAGATTCCGGTGGGCGACGAGCTCGTCATCGATTTCAACCAGGCGTACCATCCGTACTGCGCCTACACCGACGGCTATTCCTGTCCGGTGGTGCCGGCGGTGAATCACCTGAAAACGGAGATCATGGCCGGTATCAGGTCGGTGGATCTAGGGGACTGAGGATACCCGAACCCTGGAGCCTTGCGACTTTTGGTTTCAGGCGACATTTTTATCGGCACGGCGTTCCCGGTCCGGGTTCGATAATACCTACCTTTAAACCCTGATGATAAGGGTATTGCTGATTTTCTTTCTGTTGCCGATCGTTCAACCCCGGGCTTTTGCCCAGGTGTTCTTCGATGTTGACCAATCCGTAAAAATGACGGCGGAGGTGCGTCGCAATCCGGCGACCATTACCGTCAACTGGGTCCGGGACCCCCGCGCCGTCGGCTACGACCTTTTCCGGCGGGAGTACAATGCGGAAGGGTGGGGGAGCAGGATCGACCGCTTGCCCGCAGACATCGTTCGGTACGAAGACACCGACGTTGTTCCGGAAAAACACTACGAATACAAGCTCGTGAAATCTACCGGGGAGGTGGAAGGCTACGGCTACGTCCTTTCCGGGATCGATCTGCCGGCCAGGCACCAGGCGGGCGAGTTACTGATCGTTATCACCGCCCGCACCCTTGCCGAAGTGACGCCCGAACTGGAAGAATACCGAACCGTACTTGAAACCGACGGTTGGCCCAACCGCCTGCTGACCGTGGCAAATGATGACCACGTGCGCGACGTCAAAGCCGGTATCGCTGCGGCCCACGCTGCGGCGCCCCTCACGGCCGTATTTCTCCTCGGGGACGTACCGACCCCGCACTCCGGAGACATCAAGCCCGACGCCCACCCGACCCACCGCGGTGCCTGGTCGGCCGATATTTATTACGGTGACCTCGACGGCGTCTGGACGGATACGGTGGTCAACGTTACCCAGTCCGACAACCCCCGCAACCACAACGTGCCGGGCGACGGCAACTTCGATCAGTCTTTCTTACCGAGCGACGTAGAGGTGGCCGTCGGCCGGGCGGACTTTTCCGAATTGCCCGTTTTCGCGGATGACGAGTACGCCCTGCTGCGGGCCTACCTGCGCAAAAACATCGACTACCGCACGAAAGCGTTTATGGTAAGCCGGCGCGCGGCGATGCGCAACACCAACCCGTGGCGCGGCGCGCTGGGGCAAAACGGCATCCGGAACTTCAGCCCGTTGGTGGGGCCGGAGAACATCCTTTACGATACGTGGGAAGCCGTTTTTGACGAAGACCATCTGTGGTACTACGCGGCGGGTGGTGGGGGCTATTCGCGCCTCGGCGGGGCGGGCAGCAGTTTCAATTACGCCCTTCGTCCGTTCCGCGCCGTTTTCACGGGCTGGTTCGGGTCATACTTCGGCGATTATCACTCCGAAGACAACTACATGCGGGCGGCACTGGCGTCGGGTACGACGCTCACCGCCGCCTGGGTGGGCGCGCCGCACTGGCACTTTCACCGTATGGGAATGGGCCTGCCGATGGCCGACGCCACGGTGACCACCCAAAATAACGATACTATTTATACGGCGGACTTTTTCCCGCGCGGCGTACACGTCAACTTACTGGGCGACCCGACTTTAAAGTCCTACGTCGTGGCGCCTCCGAAGGATCTGGCGGGCACGCGGGAGCAAGGCACGGTGGAGCTGCGTTGGTCTCCGCCCGCCGACCCGGTGGACGGCTATTTCGTTTACTCCCGCGCCGCCGACGGAGACCGCTATCAATTGCTCGATGCCGTTGATCGGGAAGTAACTGACTTTTCCCTGGCTGTTCCCGCTGACGGCACCTACCATTACCTGGTTCGGGCGAGCAGGCTGGAAACCACGCCGTCGGGCACCTTCTACAACCTGAGCGCGGGGACGGCGGTGACGATCGAAGTCGCTACCGGCCTTCGCCGACCGCAGGAGGAGCTTGCCGTTGAGCTGTTCCCCAACCCCACCGCCGGTGACGTGACGCTCCGGGTGGATAAGCGGATACTGCGGGTCGAGCTGTACACCACCACCGGGCGCAGGGTGCTGAGCCGCTTCGGTAACGGCCGCTCGGAGATGCGGCTGAACGTTGCGGATTTACCGACGGGCACCTACACCGTCCAGCTTACGCTTCCCGACGGCAAGACGCGGCGGCGGTTGATGGTGTTGTAGCGGAGGGCTCGTTGAACACCGCGCCGGATTTTTTTGGAACGATTGCTCCGCCTCTCCCGTCCGGTTTCTACCGGAATTACCTACTTTACTCCCCCAAACGTATTCACCCACGCACTACCGCCAAATGACCGGACATTCACGTACCCCATTCCTGAAAACCAATTGTTGCACCCGCGTCCGCGCCCTGAATAAAGGGGAAGGGGGGGTATGGTTGAAAAATACGGTAAAGGCCGTTTTTCTGCCGTTACTCCTTTTGGCCCTTACGCCTTTACTTCTCCGCGCCCAAACAAGCAACAGCGAGGAAGACCGCGAACTGACGTATTACCTGCCCGCGCTCGACTATAACCCGGCCATCACTACGCCGAAAGAATTCCTGGGCTGGCAGATCGGTGACTGGCACGTGAGCCACGACCTGCAGCAAGCTTATATGCGGCTGCTGGCCGGCCAAAGCGACCGGATGGTGCTGGAGGAAATCGGCCGTAGCTACGAAGACCGGCCGCTGCTCAACCTCATCGTCACCACCCCGGCCAACCACGCTAAACTGGAAGACCTGCGCGTCAAACATGAGTTCTGGAACGAGCGCGGAAGTAACGTCAAAACGGGCGACCTGCCGGATGTGCCCGCCGTGCTCTATCAGGGTTTCAGCATTCACGGCAACGAGCCGAGCGGCGGCAACGCGGCCATGATGGTCGCCTATTACCTGGCCGCCGCGCCCGACGCGACGCTGGCCAAACTGCTGACGAAAAACATCGTGCTGTTCGACCCCTGCTACAACCCGGACGGCTTTAACCGTTTCGCCAGCTGGGCCAACAGCCACAAAAACAAGGTGATGACCGCCGACGGGAACGACCGCGAATACAACGAAGCCTACCCCCGCGGCCGCACCAACCATTACTGGTTCGACCTCAACCGCGACTGGCTGCCCGTACAACACCCCGAGAGCCGCGCGCGCATCAGGCAGTTTCACGAATGGCAGCCCAACGTGCTGACCGATCACCACGAAATGGGCAAGGATGCCACCTTCTTTTTCATGCCCGGCGAGCCGACGCGCATCCACCCGATGACGCCGCGGGTGAACCAGGACCTGACGGCCAAAATCGGTAAATATCACGCGAAAGCGCTCGATGCGATCGGCTCACTCTATTACTCCGGCGAAGGGTACGACGACTTTTATTACGGCAAGGGCTCTACCTACCCGGACATCAACGGCTGCGTCGGCATCCTCTTCGAGCAGGCCAGCTCGCGCGGGCATTTGCAGGAGACGGACAACGGACTACTGAGCTTCCCCTTCACGGTCCGTAACCAGGTGGCGACGGCCCTGAGTACGCACGCGGCCTTCGCCGATCTGCGCGATGAGTTGCTGGCGTACCAGCGGGAGTTCAATCACAAGGGCGTCAGTGACGCCGGTTACGTGATCGACGCTGACGGTGACGCCGGTCGCGCCCGTGAATTGGTGGAGTTGATGCGCCGCCACGATGTGGTGGTGAAGCAAAACGGCGACGGTAACGACCCGGAAAGCTACTTCGTTTACGACTCGCCGTTCACCAGGGCCGTATTTGAACCGATCAGTGTTTTCGACGATAGCCTTTTCTACGACGTATCCACTTTCGTGCTGCCTTACGCTTTCAATCTGCCTTACAAAAAGGTAGCCGGTTTGGGCACCGTCAAGGGCGACTGGATGCCTTATGGCGGCACCGTGGGCGCGGACGCGGGTGAAATGCTGGATAGGGCCTCGTATGCTTACCTGTTGCCGTGGGACGATTACTACGCCGCAAAGGCCCTCTACCAACTGCAGGATGGCGGGGCCAACGTAAAGATCTCCGAAAAATCATTCACGATGAACGGCCGCTCTTACGCCGCCGGCACCGTCATGGTGCCCGTAGAAAACAACCAGACGATAGCACCAACGGCGCTGTACAACCTCGTGCGCCGCGCCGAAGATGCCGGCGGCGTGAAGTTTACACCCGTCGATACCGGCAGCCCGGAGCAGGGCCTGATGCTCGGCAGCCGCTCGGCTTACCAGTCGCTGCGCAAGCCTACGGTCGCTATCCTGGTGGAAGGCGGCACCGCCAGCCTGGAGGTCGCCGACGCCTGGCACCTGCTCGATCAGCGCTTCAACATCCCCGTCACCAAACTCGCCCTCGACCGCGTGGGCCGCGCTGACCTCAGCCGCTACAATACCATCATCATGGTGGACGGTAATTACGCGGACCTCGGCGTTTCGGGTACCAAGGCCATTCAGGCCTGGATGGGTAACGACAAGGTGCTCATCACCCTCAAGCGCGCCGGCACCTGGGCTGCGGCCAACGGCCTGGCCGACCTCAAGACACGCGGCATGCAAGACCCCGATAAGGGCGACGACGCCCGCCGTCCGTATTCCCGCGCCAGCCGCGACCGGGGCGGCAAGGTGCTCGGCGGTTCCATCTACCAGGCCTACGGTGACCTGACTCACCCGCTCATGTTCGGCATGCGCCGGTCCGATATCCCGATGTTCAAGCGCGGCACGCTGATGTTCGAGCCGACGGAGAACCCCTACGCCTCGCCGTTGATGTACCGGGAGAACTCCTTGCTCAGCGGATATTCGCCGCGCGATTTCGAGCGGCAACTCGCCGGCAGTGCCGCCATCGTGGTGAGCGGCAGCCGGGGCGGCCGCACGATCAGCTTCGCGGACAATCCGAACTTCCGGGCGTTCTGGTACGGGGGCAACCGCTTGTTCATGAACGCGATCTTCTTTGGGAGTACGATTTCGGGGGCGACGACGGAGTAGGGGGCTCCAGACTTTCGGTAGCGTTTTCTTCGTCCGCGTCGGGTAGGAAGTCCGGCGGTTCGATTCTGCCTTTAGGGCTCAGGGGAGCTGTGGTCACTCGTCCGACGAATTCTTTTTTGCTTTTTATCGAAGTGCACGATGTTAGTCTTCGTGAATAACTAATAAAAGCTTTCGTAAGGCTATTGAGTTTGAAAGCAAAAAAGTTCGTCTGACGAGTTTGGTACTGGGTTGCACCGAACTCGTCAGACGAACTTTTTGCGTTCAGTCTTTTATTTCTCTTTCCGAGGGTTTTGGTTTGTGGTTCACTGAAGCCTTGTGCTTGGAGGAGTGAGCAAAAAGAATTCGTCGGACAAGTGATAACGCTTTTGCACCGAACTCGTCAGACGAACTTTTTGCGTTCAGTCTTTTATTTTTCTTGCCGAGGGTTTTGGTTTGTGGTTCACTGAAAGCCTTGTGCTTTGAGGAGTGAGCAAAAAGAATTCGTCGGACGAGTGATAACGCCTATCTTACGGAAATAAACTTGTTTTGGAATGTATCAAGAGCACGTTGTCTATCACCTGTATAACCACAGCAATAACTTCGAGGTCATTTTCCGAAGTTATGAAAACTACGTATTTTTTCTTGGTAAGATCAGAAAGCACCTGCTGCCGGTGGCCGATATATTGTGCTACTGCCTGATGCCTGATCATTTTCATTTTATGATTATACCCAAGGCCGAGGGGTGTCTGCCGAGTGGCGTGTTAAAGTCCGGTAGAAAAGGAGATAAGCCGGAAGATTTTCAGCAGGTGATTAGCCAGGCGATAAAAATTATTTTAAGCAGCTACACGAAATCATTCAACAGACGGTATAATCGAAGAGGAAGTTTGTTTCGTGCGAAGACAAAAGCAAAGCCCGCTTACACTGACTTTGTATCTCCCGGGTTTGTGTTTCGTGACGGATATCCGTTGTCGTATTTGATACCTTACTTGAGAATATGTTTTGATTATATTCATAACAACCCGGTTAAGGCTGATTTGGCACTACGGCCGGAAGAGTGGGAATTTTCTTCCGCTATTGATTATGCGGGACTTCGGGAAGGGACGCTGTGCAATTATACATTAGCTGAACACTTGATCGGCGTAAAAAGGAAAGTGTTGTGAACGCGTGGCGCGTTGCCCTACCTTCGCCCCAATGAAAACCCACACCCTCATCATCGGCGGCGGCGCGGCCGGCTTCTTCGCCGCGATTCACCGCGCGGCCAACCACCCCGACGAGCGGATCACCATCCTTGAACGGGGGAAGGCCGTGCTGGAAAAGGTCCGCATCTCCGGCGGGGGGCGGTGTAACGTGACGCACGGATGCTGGGACCCGCGGGAGCTGGCGAAGTTCTACCCCCGCGGCGGCCGCGAGCTGCTCGGGCCGTTCAACGCCTTCGCGTGCGGCGATACGATGGGGTGGTTCGGCGACCGGGGCGTGGAGTTGAAGATCGAGGACGACGGCCGGGTGTTTCCCGTCAGTGATTCGAGCCAGAGCATCATCGATTGCCTCTGGAATACGGCGAAGGGGCACGGCATCGAGGTGAAGACCAAGACCCGGGTGACGGCTATCCACGCCCCCGATCCTTCCGCGGCACCCGTGACCCCGCCCGGAAAATGGACGGTCAAAGCGGGCGAGGAGACCTTTTCCGCCGACCGCCTGATCTGCACCACCGGCAGTAACCCCGCCGTCTGGAAAATGCTGGCGGCGCTGGGCCACACGCTGGTCGATCCGGTACCGTCGCTGTTCGCCTTCGATACCAAAGACACGCGGCTGCGCGGCCTGTCGGGCATCTCGCTGCCGTGGGTGCAGCTGAACATCAAGGGCGACAAACTAAAGGCGGAAGGGCCGCTGCTGATCACTCACCGGGGGCTGTCCGGCCCGGCCGTACTGCGCCTGTCGGCCTGGGGCGCGCGGCACCTGGCACCGCGCAAATACAACTTCGAGCTGACCGTCAACTGGCTCGCCATGCGCCCGGTCGACGTGGAGGAACGGCTCGACGAACTGAAGCTGGAGGAGGCCAAAAGGCAGGTGGGCGCGCGGGCCTATTTCGACCTTTCGGCCCGCCTTTGGAAGTCGTTGGTGGAAGCCGCCGGCATCCCCGCGGACCAGCAATGGTCGCAGTTGAGTAAGCGGCAACGGACGGCACTGACGGAGCAACTGACGCACGCCGGATTTCACATCACGGGTAAATCGACGAATAAAGATGAGTTCACCACGGCGGGCGGTGTGGACCTGAAGGAGGTGGATTTTAAGAGCTTCCGCTCCAAGGTGCACCCCACGCTTTACCTGGCCGGGGAGGTGCTGGACGTGGACGCGATCACGGGCGGGTTTAACTTTCAGGCGGCGTGGACGGGGGGGTATTTGATTGGGAAAGCGGAGTGATTCTCGATAAGTGATTCTCGATTCTCGATTCTTGATTTGGCTACCGCTACCTTCGGGTATGCGATTGGCGATATGTGATATTTGATTGGCTACTGCGCGTACCGTTCGCGGCACTACGCTTGCTCACCTCAGGCAAACGTAGCGTAGCGTAGTGAGTGGCAGCAGCGGAGCAAATCAAGAATCGAGCCTCGAGAATCGAGAACCGAGAATCGAGAGCACGAAGTACTGTGAAGCAAATCAACATATCTTTACCGTGCATTCCATTCTCGAGAAGAAAACCGGCCAAAGTAGCCGACCCACAAAAGTCAGTGTTATGAACAAGCGTAATTTCTTACCCCTGCTCCTCCTGAGCATGCTTTGCACCTGCGTCCTCGCCCAAAATATCGAGCGCGTCGAACCGCCCAACTGGTGGGTCGGCTTCGTAAATCAGGACCTCCAGCTCCTCGTCTACGGTAAAGACATCAGCCAACTGACGGCCACCATCGACTGGCCCGGCGTGACGCTGCAATCGACCTTAACCACCGGCAACCCGAATTACCTGTTTATGAATCTGCACGTTGCGCCCGACGCGAGGGTGGGGGAGGTGCCGCTTAACTTTACCAGCCCGGACGGAAAAGTGATGGTGCGTAAGTACTCGCTACAAGCCCGGGAGACCCCCGGCACCGCCTTCGAAGGCTTCGACCAAACCGATGTCCTCTACCTCATTACACCTGACCGCTTCGTTAACGGCGACCGGGCCAATGATGAAACGGCCGACACGAAGGAAGGCCTCAACCGCGCCCTCCCCGGCGGCCGCCACGGCGGTGACATCGCCGGTGTCGCCTCCAAGCTGGATTACATGAAAGACCTGGGCGTGACGGCCGTCTGGCTCAACCCCGTGCTCGAAAACGACATGGAGACGTACAGCTACCACGGCTATTCGACGACGGACTATTACAAAATCGACCCGCGCTACGGCACCAACGAAAGCTACCGCGCGCTGAGCCGCACCGCCGCCGCCAAGGGCATCAAGATGGTCAACGACGTGATCCCGAACCACTGCGGCTCCAACCACTGGTTCGTGCGCGACCCGCCGACGAAGGACTGGGTCAACTACGGTGGCGAATACGTCAACACCAACCACCGCCGCACCACCGTTCAGGACCCCCACGCCTCGGCCTTCGACACCCGCGCGCACGTCGACGGCTGGTTCGTCTCCACCATGCCCGACCTCAACCAGCGCAACCCGCTGATGGCCACCTACCTGACGCAGAACGCGATCTGGTGGATCGAATACGCACGCCTCGGCGGCATCCGCGTCGATACCTATCCGTATTCCGATAAGACCTTCCTGACGAACTGGACCGGGGCCATCATGGCCGAGTACCCGAACTTCAGCATCGTTGGTGAGGAATGGTCGAACCAACCCGCCATCACCAGCTACTGGCAGGCCGGCAAGCTGAACCAGGACGGCTACGTCAGCCACCTGCCGCAGCTGATGGATTTTCCCGTGCAGGAAGCCCTGCGCAAGGCCCTCGGCAAAGACGAAGGGTGGGGGAGCGGCTTCGTCGGGCTCTACGAAACGGTTGCGCTCGACTTCCTGTACGCTGACTACAACGACCTCGTCGTCTTCCCCGATAACCACGACATGGACCGCATCTTCACCCAGGTCGGGCAAGACGTCGACCTGTGGAAGATCGCGATGGCGTTCAACCTGACCACGCGCGGTATTCCGCAGATATACTACGGTACGGAAATCCTGATGCACAACTCCGACAAGCCGGGCGATCACGGCGTGATCCGTACCGATTTCCCCGGCGGCTGGGCGAGCGATGAGGTGAACGGCTTTACCGGCGCGGGCCTGACGGCCGAGCAGAAGGACGCCAAAGCCTGGCTCAAAAAGCTGCTGAACTGGCGGCAAACGGCGGACGTTGTGCACCACGGCAAGCTGATGCAGTTTGCCCCCCTCGATAACGGACTCTACGTTTACTTCCGCTACGATGGCGACGAGAAACTCATGGTGGTGCTGAACAAGAACGAAGAACCCGCCGAACTGCACATTGAGCAGTACGCCGAAATGCTGCGCGGAGCTACGCGGGTGACGGACGTGCTGGGCGGTGGCTCATTGGCGCTGACGAAGGAGATGAAAGTAACGGGGAAGGGGGCTTTTATCTGGCGGGTGGAGTGATGATTCGTAAGAGGTAGCCCCGGAGGGGCGTTTAGGATAGCGAGGGGTGAAGGCGCGCAGCGCCGGGAACCCCTCGCACGCGGCGCGCGGCGCCGCGTTTGCGCGCAGGCGGGCCATACGAGGCAGCATTTAGCACAGAGAAAACAGAAGTCACGGAAGACACAGAGTAAAACTTCCGTGCCCTCCGTGCCCTCCGTGCCCTCCGTGACATCTGCGGCCTCCGTGCGTAATGCTGCCTCGTCAGGAACGTGCGGAAGCGCACACGAAGCAAAGGGTTTGCGTCGGGTTTGGCGCGTATTTTCATCCATCAGCCGCCTTAGGATGTTCTCCGCACAAATGTCACCCACGCATGATCGACAAACTCCAAACCGCCTGGCTGCTCGCCGCCCGTCACCACGAAGGTCAACGTTACAGTACTCCCGTAGAAGGCCAGACCCTCCCGTACCTCACCCACCTGGGTGCGGTGCTGCTCGAAGCGCAAAACGCCGTTCGTCACGAGCCCGGGCTGGACGCGGAACTGATGCTGCTTTGTGCTATCCTGCACGATACCATCGAAGATACGGACCTGCAACCGGAAAACATCCGCGACGCATTCGGCGAACGGGTACTTGCCGGCGTGCTCGCCCTGACCAAGGACGAAAGCCTGCCCACCAAGCGCGAGCAGATGAAAGACAGCCTTTCCCGCATCCTCGCCCAGCCACCCGAGATCGCGGCGGTCAAACTCTGTGACCGCATCAACAACCTCTCCCCGCCGCCGCATTACTGGGACGCGGCGAAGGTGGCGGCGTATAAGGCGGAAGCGGAACTGATTTTGGAGCGGCTGGGTGGGGCAAGTACTTATTTAGCGGGGCGGTTGAGCACCAAAATCGCGGCTTACGGCATTCAATAGCCAATGAGATCATTCCAATACTTAAGTGTGCCGATATTGCTGGTTGCTTTTTTATCCAGCTGCGGTGGTTCGGCTAAGGCCTCATCAGAAGGCGCGGACGATTTACAGGTCGTTGCGCAAATTCAACCGGGCAACGTCGAGGTCTTTATCCGTGCTTTCAAGCAAGAGCAGGAACTGGAATGTTGGGTCAAAAAGCGGGAAGCCGTAAAGTGGGAATTGCTGAAAACCTACCCGATCTGTAAGAGCAGTGGCGACCTCGGCCCTAAACGACGTCAAGGCGACGGGCAGGTTCCCGAAGGCGTTTACCACATCGACCGCTTCAACCCGAACAGCAGCTACCATTTGTCGTTGGGGCTGAACTACCCGAATGCGTCTGACCGGGTGCGGGGGCATTCACAAACGCCCGGCGGCGACATTTTCATCCACGGTAATTGCGTCACCGTCGGCTGTTTGCCGCTGACCGACGCACTAATAGAGGAAGTGTACGAGCTGTCGGAACTGGCAAAAGCCGGTGGGCAGACGGAAATTCCCGTCCACATCTTCCCCGCGCGGATGGAGGGGCGGGCCTACCGTGAAATGATCGAGGATTCACCGCACCGTCAGTTTTGGGAAGAACTCCGGCCGATTTACGCTTACTTTGAAACCAACCATCGGCTGCCGGAGGTAAGAATCCTGCCCGACGGGCGATACCAACTTGTACCTGATTAACCCCAACAATATGCGTTTTCCGATTTTACTCTTGTTCGTCTTACTAGCTTTGGCGAGTTGCACTTCCGCCCGCAATTACGGCGGTGCGCCGATGACCAAATCAGAGGTCTACTACGATGCCGGTGCGCCGACTACCAACGCTTCCCCGGTGGTAGACCGTCCCGCCCGCAAGATCGTCTACGACGCTTACCTCGACCTGGTCGTTCGCGAGCCGGATACCGCCGTGGCCCGCATCGTCGCACTTGCCGAGGAGTTTGGCGGCTTCGTAAATCAGACCAGCAACCGCCGTGCCGTCATCCGCGTACCCGCCGCCCGGCGGGCGGAGGCCATCGAACGCATTGCCGCGCTCGGTAAGCTACGCGATAAACGGCTGACGGGGGAAGACGTGACCGACGCTTACCTAGACTATGGCATCCGGCTCGACAACGCCGAGAAGACCCGCGCCCGTTACCTCGAACTGCTCGCCAAAGCGCAAAACGTGGAGGAGACTTTGCTCGTGGAAAAGGAACTGTCCCGACTCACGGAAACCATCGACTTGCTGAAAGGGCGGATGCAAGAATTGAATAAGCGGGAAGCCTATACGCTCCTCACGGTCAGCCTGAACCAGAAGGCGAAACTCGGGCCACTCGGTTACGTTTTCAAAGGGCTCTACGGGGCGGTGAAATGGATGTTCGTGCGGGGGTGACCAACCGGCCCGTCAATGACAACAACCCGCCGCCACGCCTTCGCCAGGTGTACAGTACCGCCCCTTACTCGTCTTCCCGTACCACCGGCATTTACTGGTGTGCCGCTTGTTACCGTTCAGGTTCAGCCAGTGCGTCAGCGTCGCGTCGTCGTTGGGTGTACGCGCGGGTGGGCCGACGGTGAGGCCGGCAAAGTCATCGGGCCACAACCACACCTTGACGCTATTTTCCAGTCCGGCGTACCGGATCGCCGAGCCGAGCTGGATGGCGTATTTGCGCTGGGCGGGCGATTCGATCAGCAGGATGATGCCGGGCGTTTTGTTGGTTTGCAGGCCGTACCAAAGGGCCTGACCGATGCTGTTTTTCCACTTCGCGGCGCGCTCCACTTCGATGGCGTGAGCATCGGTCAGAATATCGATGCGGCCGCTGGTAACGGTAACTTCAGTCCGGCCGTTTAACCGGAGGGCGAGGGCTTTGATGTAATCGGCTTCGAGCTGAGCCTGGAGAGGAGAAAGGTGGAGTAAGAGAAGTAAGAACGCGGAAAGAATACGGGTCATGCAGCGGGCTTGGAAGTGAGGTTTTTGATGATCGCGTACGTCGACATCATCGTCCAGAATGTATTGATCACCACGAAAGGGTAAGCCGAGTTCGCCACCGCATTCACGATCAGCAGCGCCGAGCAAACGCCGTTGATCAGGTGATAAGGCGTGCCGAGGTTGTCCAGTCTGTCCAGCGAAGAGGCGACGAAGGCAAAGAGCAGGCCGAGCGCGCCGACCCAGCCGGCGATGGTGACGAATAATTCCATGGTCAGGGAAACAGCGGGAAACAGCTTTTGTGTGCAATCGCATAAATGTTTTTAAATTAAAATATAAATACGAACGGTATATTCGGGGCGCGGACGCGGGGATGCCAGGCTTGCTTTTTAAGGCCGAGGTGCTTCGCGCCCAACCATTCGGCGCGAAGCACCTCGGCCTTAAGTCTAACCTCATGTTGACCAAAATCTTACTTGACAACACCCACCACGTCAACCTCACCACCTTCCCCATCCCCGAGTTGCGGGAGGTGGGCTTCGAGGAATTGTGGAACCTGCACCCGCCCGACTTCCATGAGCTACTCATGCACGGGCGGCTGGTCAAAACACCTCGCTGGCAACAGGCTTACGGGCACAGCTACGAGTACACCGGCTCGCGGAACAACGCCCTGCCCGTTCCGCCGACGCTGCAACCCTTTCTCGTCTGGGCGCGCGCCAATGTCGACGAGCGGCTCAACGGCCTGCTGCTCAACTGGTACGACGGTAAGGCCGACCATTACATCGGTAAGCATCGCGACAGCCGCAAAGGGCTGGTACCCGATACGCCCATCGTGACGATCTCGCGGGGCGAAGAACGCGTTTTCCGCCTCCGCCCCTGGGGCGGGCAGGGCTATAAGGATACGCTGGTGACCGACGGTACCGCCCTCGTCATGCCCTGGGCCACCAACCTCGCCTGGACGCACGAGGTGCCGAAGATGAAGAAGTACCGGGGCCGAAGAATATCGGTGACGCTGCGCGCCTTCACGGCCTCCTGAAAAGCTTCCGTTGCACCCGCGTCCCCGCCCGTATGTAGGAGATAGGAGTCAGGTAGCCTAACTCCTATTTCCTGACTCCTACTTCCGTCGCATACAAATCAAACAACAACGCCAGCCGGTAAGCCGTCTCCCGCAAGGCCGCAAACCGCCCCGATGCCCCGCCGTGCCCCGCGCTCATGTTGGTGTTGAGCAGCAGAACGTTATCGTCCGTTTTCATCCGCCGGAGTTTGGCGACCATCTTCGCCGGCTCCCAGTAGCTTACGCGGCTGTCCTTCAAACCGGTGCTGAAAAACAGCGGCGGGTAGGCCTGTGCCTTCACGTTTTCGTAGGGGCTGTACCGCTTAATGTAGTTGTAGTACTTTTTCTTGGCCGGGTCGCCCCATTCCTGGTATTCGCCGGTGGTGAGCGGCAGCTGATCGTCCAGCATCGTGTTGATCACGTCGACGAAGGGGACGTCGAGGAAGATGGCCTTGAACAGGTCGGGCCGCAGGTTAGCCACCGCGCCCATCAGCAGGCCGCCCGCGCTGCCGCCCCGCGCCGTGATGCTTCCCCTGGTCGCGTACGCCTCGGCAATCAGGTGCTCGGCGCAGGCAATGAAATCGGTAAAAGTATTTTGCTTGTTGAGCAGCCGCCCGCCGTCGTACCACGCCCGGCCCAGCTCGCCGCCGCCGCGCACGTGGGCGATAGCGTAGACGAAACCGCGTGCCAGCAGTGTGTTCACCATATTGCCGTAACCCGCTCCGGTCGACGAACCGTAGGCGCCGTACGCCGTCAGGTACACCCGTTTTTGCTTTGATTTCTTTCCGCCCGACCGGTATTTATCGTACACCAACGTGATGGGGATTTGCGTGCCGTCCGCCGCCGTCGCCCACTCACGGCGGGTAATGATCTTGCCGAACTGCAAACGCTTCGGCTCTTCGCGCACCACACGGCCTTCCTTCGTGCCCATGTGGTAAGCGAAGGTCGTGCCCGCATCGGTAAACGAGTTGGTGGCGTAGCGCAGGGTGTCCGTGTTTGTGTCCGGATTGCTCGCAAAGCCGATGTTGAAGATGTCGTCCCCTTTGTACTTGATGACGTGACTATCGTTCGTCCGCCGGTCGATGACACGCAGTCGTTGTTCCATGCGCTCGGTCTCGGAAAGGACGAGGTAGTTGTCGAAATTCAGGTAGCCGTCGAGCAGCACGCCGGGCTGGCCGGGTACAAGGATCGTCCAGTGCCTGGGCTCGATGCGGCTGGTGTCGGTGACGAAGAGTTGGCCGTCCGGCGCGCCCTCGTTGGTCTGCACGTAAAACTGGCCGCCGTGATGGCTGACGTCGTACAGGATGCCGTCCTCGCGGGGCCTAAAGACCTTGAACCGGCCGTTGGGGTTATCGGTGCGCAGGTAGCGGACCTCGGTCGCGTCGTTGCCGCCGGAGGTGATGAACAGGAACTGCTTCGACTTCGAATTGCTGACGCTTGTTCCGAATAGCGGGTCCATTTCGTGGTAGACCAGCTCGTCGGCCGACTGGGGCGTGCCCATGCGGTGGCGCATGATCTTGTGGGCGCGGAAGGTTTTCTTTTCCAGCAGGGTGTAAAGCAGCGTCTCGTCGTCGATCCAGGTGACCCCGCCGATGTTTACGAGCGAGTCGGGTAGCATCCGCTTTTCAACGTGCAGCTTGAAGCGGACGACGTACTGGTCCGAGCCCGTCGTGTTCTCCCCGTACGCCATCAGGTTATTGCCCGGGCTGAAGGTGATGCCGCCGACGCTGTAGTAACCGTCGTGCTTCTCCGCTTCCGTATTAACGTTGATCAGGGTGTCGATCTTCGTGGGCGCGCTAACCGGCGCGCGGAGGTATATGGGGTGTTCCAGATCTTCATGGTAGGCGTAGCTGTAGAGGTAACCGTTGCGCTTGACGGGCAGGCTTTTGTAGTTCTTGACGAGCCGGTTGGATAGCTCGGTGAACACTTCGCGCTGGAGCTTGCGCAGCGGCACAAAGTAGTTGGCCGCGTATTCGTTTTCGGCCGTCAGGTAATTCATCACGGCGTCGTTGGCCTTTGGGTTGACGGTGTCTTTCAGCCAGGCGTAGTCATCGGTCAGCTTGTCGCCGTGGAGCTTAATGGTGACCGCGTCGACGGGCGCGACGGGGGCGGGTAAATTCTCGTCGCGGGTTTGCTTGGCGACGAACTGCTCCTCCAGCGTTTTTTCCGCCTCCATATCCCGGCGGATGGTGGCCGGGATGGCATGATTGGGGTGTTTAGCGAGATAATTCGCCCAGTAGGCGGAGTCGTAGGCCAGCGCATATTCGCTCAGTTCGTTGTGGTTGACGTTGGCGAAGTTATCGGCGGCGGGGAAGGGTGGGGCGGTGGTCGCCTTCGTTCGCTCCGCCCAGAATTCCGAGATCGCTTTGTAGGGCGTCGTGGTTTGCTTGACCGTATCCTTGAAGATGAATTCGTCTTCGTGGCGCAGGTAATCGAGCGCGTAGCGGCCGTCGGTCTGCTTTTTGTAGCGTACGTCAAGCTTGTAGTCGAAGTGCTTGATGGCCATCGCTTTATAGCCGCAGAAGAAGCGTTTCAGCTCGTTCGGTACGCTGCATTCGTAGCGGAGAATGGCGTACGATTCGGGGTCGACGTAAATCTTGCCTTGCAGCAGTTTGTGCTGGTTGGCGTGCATCCACATCTTGTTTTTCAGCCGCCATTTCGGGCTGTCTTCCAGCTTTTCGTATTGCTCCAGCAAGGCCTTCGTGGTGGTGGTGCGGAAGTGCAGTACGTAGATCCACTTACCGTCCGCGTCCTTTTCTTCGTCCACCAGGTAATCAAAGTCCTTGTTCCGTTTTTTTCCCAGGAAGGCTTCCTGGTACTTCACCCGGTCGCGGCCCAGCAGCGACAGTGGTCCGCCGATGATGTTGCCGTTCATTCGGCGCGCCGAGCCGTTGAGACTGGCGCGCGAGTCGATCACTTTAACCTGTTCCGTCTTCAGCGTCCGGTGGGCGAAGTGGCTGCGATGCAGCGTTTCGGCGGGGTCGTAGCCCATGACGCCCGTCAGGGTGGAGCCGAAATCATTGGTTGAAGCGTACTTTTTCCAACGGTAGCTCTTCGGTCCGTAGGGTGCTCCGCGGTAGGTTACGGCCGCGTCGGTGTACTTGATGTATACGCCGTTTTCTTTCATCGTTTCGCGGTAATAGCCGTCGGTCAGCGTGGTGGTGGCCGGGTAGTTCTTACTGGCTGCGTTGAGGGCTTTGCGTAAGATGGCTTTGGCGGAAGGCAGCTTTTTGGGCGTGACGGTGATCTCGGCCAGGTCGGTGGCTTCGGCTTGCAACCTGATGGTGATGGGACCGGCTTTTGCTTCGGCGCGCAAATCGCTCACCTGGCGGGTCACGCTTTGGTAGCCGAGGTAGCTGAATACCAGGGCGTGGTCGTTCAGCCGCGCGGGCACGTTGATGCGGAAGGTGCCGTCGGCTTCGGTCACGGTACCGAGGGCGGCGTCGGTGACTTGCAGGTAAACGAAGGGCAGAGGTTCGTCGCTTTTGCCGTCGTAGACGATGCCCGTCAGCACCTGGGCGGAGAGGAGTAAGGGGGTAAAGCTGGAAAGGAGGAAGGACAGGGCGTAAAGCACTCCCCTTTTATTCCTCTTTTCTTTTCTTCCTTTATACAGGGCGGGGACGCGGGTGCAAAGGTTGGTCAGAAGAAGCATTGGGAACAGGTGCATTCGTTGGTGTTTTTAACGTCAATGGGGGTATAGTCGCGCCGACCGACAAAAAGTAACGGAAGGTGCTATTTGCCGGCAGTACACCACGGAATCCAGGGCGTTCAATTCACGCCGGGGTGAACGGGAAAACATCAGGGTAATTCAATAGCCTTCGCCCGGGCACAAAAAAAGTAGCCAGCCTTAATAAAGGCTGGCTACTGCCATAAAAAACACTTGAACAACACAATTTCTGCGATCCTTGTATGGATGCAGTGCAAAATTATGTTTAGCCAAGTGAATGCATGTTGCGATTTAGCAATCCGGCTATTCTTTTTCAATCTGGCTTTTGATCCGGCTTAAAGTATACCTGGAGATGCCTAAAAATGAAGCGAGGTGGAGGTTGGAAACTCTGGCGGCAATAGCTGGGTAAGTCGCCAGAAAGCGCTTATAAGCATCCAGGGCATCATCTTTGACAAGGCTTCGCGAAAACGTCAGCTGATTCAGTAACCGCTCCTCGGCAATTTGATTGAAGGCCCGATCCCAGCCGGTTATTCGTTTTCTTAATGCTTTATGCGTCCGGGTATCGAAAATCAGTACCTCGGCCTTACTCAATGCTTGAATGTATCCATTACTCGGCGTTTTGTTTCTGAAGCTTTCCAGGTCGGTAAAGAAGTCTCCTTCCTGCATGAACATGTCCGTCATTTCACTTCCCTCTTCGTCGATGTAGTAATAACGTAAAACACCCAATAGCGCAAAGCCTATTTCGGTACACACGTTAGGAGTCTTTAATATGAAGTCTCCTTTTTCGTAACTTCTTTCCTGTACGTATTCAGCAACTAACTTCGTTTCATCCCGGTCAAGGACAATGTATTGCTCCAATGCTTCGATCAATGTTGAATACATAAAGTTTGCTGAATTGGTGTATACCACTAGACAAATGCCTTAAATCCTCCCTCAGCCCCTCCAAAGAAGTGGGAGTCAAAAAAGCATTTGTCCAGCAGTATGTGAATTGGTGTTTAAAGGTGTTAACCGCCACAGGCCACTTTTGTGCGCAAATATGGTCGGCGATCAGAGTCCTGCCTCGCTTCAGCCTGATATTCCGCGCGGTTAGCGGCGTTGGCCGACTTCTTACCTACACGACGGCAGATGAGCGGCAACGCCCTAAAACCTCCTCCGCACCCGCGACCCCGCCCCTGAAATAACGGTGGAATGGGGGGGAAAGGGAAAGGAGCATCCACCGTCCTGAGCCATTTTACCCTTCTTCCCTTCCCCCTGTATTACCTTTGCCCCCGCAAAGATTGATACCCCATGAAGTTTGACGTAAACGCCATCGACCAGAAGTGGCGGCAGCACTGGAAAGACCATAAAACGTACCGCACCACCAACGATACGGACAAGCCGAAGTACTACGTGCTCGACATGTTCCCATACCCCTCCGGCGCGGGCCTCCACGTCGGCCATCCGCTGGGCTATATCGCCTCGGACATCGTGGCGCGCGTCAAGCGGCAGCAGGGCTTCAACGTGCTGCACCCCATGGGCTTCGATTCCTTCGGTCTGCCCGCCGAGCAGTACGCCATCGACACGGGCGTACACCCCAGCGAATCGACCGCCGTCAATACCAAGCGGTACAAAGAGCAGATGGAGTCCCTCGCCCTCAGTTTCGACTGGGACCGCGCCGTGAACACCTCCGACCCGAAGTACTACAAATGGACGCAGTGGATCATCACCCAGGTTTTCGACAGCTGGTACGATCACGCCGCCGACAAGGCCCGGCCGATCAGCGAACTCATCGAGTTACTGTCCACCTCCGGTACGGCCGGGCTGAACGCCGCCGAGACCGAGGAGCTGGACCTTACCGCCGAACAGTACAACGCCCTCGGCCCTAAAGGGCGATCCGACGTACTGATGAACTACCGCATGGCCTACCGCGGCGACAGCTCCGTCAACTGGTGTGAAGCCCTCGGCACCGTACTGGCCAACGACGAAGTGAAGGACGGCCGCAGCGAGCGCGGCAATCACCCCGTCGTGCAGCGCGCCATGACGCAGTGGAAACTCCGCATCACCGCCTACTCCGAACGCCTCCTCGCCGGGCTCGATACCGTCGATTATTCCGACGGCCTCAAGGCCCAACAGCGCAACTGGATCGGCCGCAGCACCGGTGCCCAGGCCTTTTTCGACATCGACGGCCACGACGAGCAGCTGGAGGTATTCACCACCCGCCCGGACACCATCTTCGGTACCACCTTCATGGTCATCGCGCCCGAGCACGACATGGTCGCCCAACTGACCACGGCCGAGCAAGAGAAGGCCATCGCCGACTACCAGGCGTACGTCGGTGCGCGTTCCGAAGTCGACCGCCAGGCGGAGACCAAGGTGACCGGCGCATTCACCGGCAGCTACTGCATCAACCCCTTCACCGAGAAGCGGGTGCCGATCTACATCTCCGAGTACGTCCTCAAGGACTACGGTACCGGCGCCATCATGGCCGTGCCGAGCGACGACGACCGCGACGAGCGCTTCGCCAACAAATTCGGCATCGAGATCATCGACGTGATCGACAAGAGCAACTACCCCGGCGCAACTAATAAAGACAAGGTCGGTATCATGATCAACTCCGGCTTCCTCGACGGGATGGAAGTGCCCGCCGCCATCGCGGCCGCTACCGCTAAGCTGGAAGAACTCGGCATCGGTAAGCAACAGGTCAACTACCGTATCCGCGATCTCCTCTTCAGCCGCCAGCGCTACTGGGGAGAGCCGTGGCCGATCGTTTACGACGCGAACGACGTTCCTCACGCCGTGGCCGAAGACCAACTACCCGTCGAGCTGCCGCCGATGGACGATTTCCGCGCCGTCTCCGGCGAGTCGCCGCTCGAACGCGCGACCGAATGGAAAACGACCGCCGCCGGCCGCCGCGAAACCGACACCATGCCCGCCACGGCCGGCTCCAACTGGTACTACCTCCGCTACATGGACCCCAACAACGACGGGGAGTTCGTCGCCAAAGACGTGGTGGATTACTGGCAGGACGTGGACCTCTACGTCGGTGGCGCCGAGCACGCCGTCAGCCATATCCTGTACAGCCGCCTGATCCATAAGTTCCTCTTCGACCTCGGCAAGGTATCCACCCGCGAGCCGTATAAGAAACTGTTGAATCAGGGGATGATCGGCGCGCCGATCGTGGAGATGCAACTCGGCATCTTGCTGAGCGACGACGGCCAGCGGCACCCGATCTGGGTGGGCGCGCACGTCGCGGAAAACGCCCACCTGGAGATCGAAGGTCTGGGTAAGGGCCACCTGGTGCTCGACGAATCCGCCGGTCTGCGCAAAGTGCCGCTGCGGATGGTGGAAGAAACCAGCATGGATAATGAGGCCAGCTTCCGCATTTACAAAACGGCCATCGACGGTTTGGCCGCCGACGAGGCGCAGGACGCCGCCTACCTCCGTACCATCCTGGCGCAGGGCAACGCCTTTGCCTGGGAAACCGACAAGGACGGCCGCCCGTACATCGAACTGAGCTACCACATGGGCAAGATGTCCAAGTCGAAGTACAACGTCATCAACCCCGACGACATCCGCGCCCGCTACGGTACGGACTGCTTCCGCATGTACGAGATGTTCCTCGGCCCGATCGACCAGGCCAAGCCGTGGTCCGTCAGCGGCATCGACGGTGTTTACCGCTTCCTGCGCCGCTTCTGGAACGTCTACGTCGGCGAGGGCGACCGGCTCAACGTCTCCGACGAGGCGCCGACGAAGGACGAGATGAAAGTCCTTCACACCCTCATCAAGAAGGTGACCGACGACATCGACAAGCTCAGCTTCAACACCTGCGTCAGCGCCTTCATGGTGGCGACCAACGAGCTCACGAAGCTGAAGTGCAACAAGCGCGCCGTGCTGGAGCCGATGACGCGCCTGATCGCCCCCTTCGCCCCGCACATCGCCGACGAGCTGTACCACGCCCTCGGCGGTTCGGGCAGCGTTCACCTGGCCGCCTTCCCCGAAGTGGAGGAGAAGTGGCTGGTGGAAGACAGCTTCACTTACCCCATCGCCTTTAACGGCAAGACGCGGCTTACGCTGGACTTCCCGGCGGGCGCCTCCAAGGAGGACATCGAGGCGGAAGCGAAGGTCAATGCCGAGGTAGCTAAGCACCTGGAGGGCAAGACGATCCGTAAGGTGATCGTGGTGCCGAAGCGGATGGTGAACTTCGTTGTCGGATAGTAACAATTCTCGTTTCTTGTTTTGAGGCCCCTACCGCTAAGCGCAGCTTAGCGGTAGGGGCCTCAAAACAAGAAACGAAAATTAGCTCCCATGACCACCAAGTATTATACCTGCCCCAAATGCCACGAAAACACCAAAGTCAAATACTTGGCCACTGACCGCGTGGACATGGAACGCGACCTGGGCGAAACCTTCGTCGCCGAGTTCGCGCACTGTTATGAGCGCAAAACCATCCATGTTGATGACGTGAAGGCGGAACCGAATAAGCTCTAAGGCAGCAATTGCCGAATATTGAGCGGCCCGACAATCTCATGCTCAAAAGCATCGTCTTCGGCGTAAATCAGCTGATCATCGAAAGTACCCGCCGGTACTGGATTAAGGTAGATTTCAAGTTGACGCTCAATAAGGTTTACGATCCAGTATTCCTTGATGCCTGCTTGAGCGTATAATACCATTTTGACTTCACGATCTTTCCGTAGCGTTTTGTCGGAAACTTCAATAAGTAAGTGAATATCATTTACTTCAGGATGCCCGTTCAGGTAATCATCATCGCGGTAAGTAGCCAGGATGTAGTCTGGTTCAGGTTCAGACCTGGGTAAAATGGCGATCGGTTGTTCCTGGCTACAAGTGTAACGGTCAGACAGCCTTTTGACCAATAACTTATTTATCTTTCGGACGCTGGTAGCGTGAAATCTTCCGACTGGAGACATTTTGATGATTTTGCCGTACAAAAGTTCAATTCGGTCATCCTCATCAAGAACTCCTGCTTCAATCATGCGATGATAGTGCTCCAGTGACCACTGGAACTCATCAGCAAAAAGTAAGCCGGCATTCGGCGCGAATTGTGTCATGGTCTAAAGATACAGCCATTTAAACACGAAAGAAGGAAGTCGGTTGAGCGGGTAAGTTTCCAATACGAAAACCGTACCCCACCCGCGTCCCCGCTTTTTTCACCACCATTCCTTCCCCTTCCGGTTGCTCGGCGGAGGTGCGGATGAGCGGACCGCCGAAGGAATCGCCGCCTTCCGAAAGGTCCTTACTCATTTCATCCCCGACCCGTCGTCGGTGATGACCAGCTCCATGTCTTGGGCGTAGTGGAGGGCGTAGTCGAAGTCACGCGTGGCTAAATATTTGAAACTCAACCGACATCCAACAAAACTACCCTATATTGCAGCCGTCAACAGCCCCTTTTCCCCCGGTCAACACTATTTCCCACCGTCACCGACACTTTTTCCCACCGGCATAGTCCTTCACTCCCGGTCAAAAAGTGGCGCAAGAATTCCAAAAGTACCGGAAGTAGGTAAAACTGTACCGAATTTAGAATCAAAACGACACTTATATAGCTATTTAAATGTATTGTATTCGTTTTTTGCGTTCAAAATGATCGCTTATCATCGTTTCCGCTGATCCGAGCTGGAAAAAGATGTGAAATAAAGTGTCGAAAAGTGGGAATATGTGTGAACGCGCTGTATTTTTACAGTCCAGCGGGGTAATTGTGCCTTGCTGGGTCCGCTTATGATACTTGAGTATGATCTTATCGGTGAATTTGAAGTGTCCCTTGACAGCAAGGGCCGCTTTCGTATTCCCGGTGCGCTGCTGAAGGATTTGGGTGGGTCGGACGGTCTCGAGTTCGTGATCAACCAGGGCTACTACAACAACCTCGTGCTTTACCCTAAAATGGTATGGGACAAAGTGGTGAAAGACCTGGATGGCCAACTCAACGAATTCAACCCCGACCACCGGAGGTTCCGGATGCTTTTCCAACGGGGCGCCAACAAGGTGTCTCCCGACAGTGCCGACCGGGTACTGCTGCCCAAGCGGCTGCAGAGCTACGCGGAAGGGGAGAAGCAACTCATCCTCCATGCTCAAACGGACCGCATTGACATTTGGACGGAAGCCAATTACGACGCCCTGCTGGAAGGCACCCCGGATAGCCCGGTAGCCAACCTCGCGGCCAAAATTTTTGGTGGATCCGAACCGAACGGTAACACCGACAGCTGATGTCGGAATACCACATACCGGTAATGGCCCACGAATGCGTGGACTATATGGATCTCCGTCCCGGAGGAATTTACGTAGATGTAACCTTCGGCGGGGGTGGCCACAGCCGCCTCATCCTTGAAAGGGCGGGGGAGATGGACATCCGTCTCTTCGGTTTCGACCAGGATGAGGAAGCGCGCGCCAACGCCCTCGACGATGAACGCTTCACCTTCGTAGCCGCCAACTTCCGCCACCTGCGCAACTACCTGCGCCTGCACGGAGTCACCCAAATCGACGGGTTACTCGCAGACCTGGGGGTTTCCAGCCACCAGTTCAACCAGGCCGAACGGGGGTTCAGCTATCGCTTCGACGCGGCGCTGGACATGCGCATGGGCAACGTAGCCGACCGCACGGCCGCCGACATCGTAAACAACTACGAAGCCGACGATCTGCAGAAAGTTTTCGGGGAGTACGGCGAAGTCCGCAACGCCAAATCGCTGGCCCTCGCCGTAGTGGAGGCCCGCGAAAGAGCACCCATCGTAACCATCCAGAACTTCCTGGATGTTTGCGACCCCTGGGTGCGCGGCACGCGGCCCCGCTACCTGGCGCAGGTATTCCAGGCATTACGGATAGAAGTTAACGACGAGATCGGCGCGCTTACTGATCTTTTGGCCCAGGCCACCGACTTACTGATACCAAACAAAGGTCGACTCGTCGTCATGTCTTACCACAGCCTGGAAGACCGCATTACGAAGAATTTCCTCAAAACCGGCAACGCGGAGGGCGTCGTCAACAAAGACTTTTACGGCAAGATTGACCGCCCGTACAAAATCCTGACGAAGAAACCCGTGATGCCCAACGCTGAAGAACTTCAGCAAAATACCCGCTCCCGCAGCGCCAAGTTGCGGGCCGGGTTAAAGATCGAGCAGGAGTAGCTAAGCAGGCCGCTCCGTATTAAAGTTTTGACAACGTCAGGTTCCGAGGTGTGAACCGGTGATTATTGACCACTTCCGCAAGGAAGAAATCACCGGCGATCGTTCGCAACCATGCAACCTGCAACTTGTAACCTGACCCAAAGGTGTGATAAAAAATGGCAGCAAAACGCAGCTCCGGACCCGGCTTCAGCCCGTCCGCCTTCATTCTGGAAAACCTCGGTTTTCTCACCTTCCTGGGTGGGCTGGCGCTGCTGTACATCGGTAACGCCCATTACGCCGAGTACAACGTGCGCCGCATTCAGACGCTCGAAGATCAAATCAAAGAAAAACGCTGGCTCTATATGTCCCTCCAGAGCGAGAATATGTACAACGGCCTGCGCTCCGAAGTCGTCGAGAACGTACGCGACGAGGGGCTGCGGATGCACCGCGGTAAACCGAAGAAACTACTCGTGCCGAGCACTGGAGCCAAGTAATATAGTAGTGTAGTTTGGTAGTAATGTAGTTGCTGCCGCACGTGATACACTACTAACATACCACTCTCCAACGCCTCCGATGCCCGCACTACATTACCACAAAACCAAATTACTACACTACTAACTCATGTCCGCTGTAAATTTCAAGGATGAAGTACTGGTTCGCATCTACGTCATTATGGCGTTGATCGTCCTGCCCGTAACCGGTCTCCTGGTTTACAAGACGGTGGATATCGCGATCCTCAAACAGGCGGAATTTAAGAAACTGGGCGAGCGGTACTTCCAGGTCCGGACCGTTCAGGCGGAGCGCGGCAATATTTACAGTCGCGACGAGAATCTGCTGGCGACCTCCGTGCCATACTTCAGTCTGCACTTCGATCCCTTCGTTTCTCCGCCGGAGGTGTACTACAACAACATCGACAGTCTGGCGTACCTGTTGAGTATCCACGTCAACGATAACTTCACGGCCGGTGCCTGGCGCGACAGCCTGACGGCCATGCGCGACAGTTTCAGCAAGCCCGCTAACCACTATTACAAACTTGCCGAGAGTGTAAGCTACCGCGAGCTGCAGGAGATCAAGCAGTTCCCCATCTTCAACCTCGGCCAGTACCGCGGCGGTCTGATTCACGATAAGCGCAGCGAACGCAAGCGCCCTTTCGGCTGGCTGGCCCGCCGGACGATCGGCAAGAACTACGGCAACAAAGCCGGCCTCGAGGGTTTCTACGACGAGGAACTGGCGGGAAAAAGCGGAAAACAGGAGATGTTTCGGCTCGGCGGTTCCGGCGACCTCTGGATGCCGACCGACAACCTGACCATCGTGGAACCCACCGCCGGTGCCGATATCTATTCCACGCTGGACGTCAACATACAGGACATTACCGAAAACGCCCTGAACCGCGCCGTTCGTAAACACCGCCCCATCTGGGGTACGGCCATCGTGATGGACGTAAAGACCGGTGCCGTGCGCGCCATGGCCAACCTCGGCACACCCAACAAACGGGACCGCACGAAATACTTCGAGCAGTACAACTATGCCATCTCCCACGCCACCGAGCCGGGCTCCACCTTCAAGCTGGCGACCATGATGGCCCTGCTGGAAGACGGCAAAGTGACGCTGGACAGCGAAATCGACATCGAAAACGGCGTAAAGGAGTTCTCTGACGACAAGGTTAAGGTCACCGACTCTAACCCCTTAAGCCGCAACTGGAATGTGATCAGCGTCCGCCAGGCTTTCGAGCAGTCCTCCAACGTCGCCATGGCGAAGCTGGCGGACAGTCTTTACGTCGACAACGAATTCCCCGAACGCCTCAAGTCGTTCCACCTCGACGAGATGACCGGCATCGGGCTGGAAGGGGAGGGCACGCCGATGATCAACGATACGAGCCGCGCCGAGTGGTCGGGCATCTCCAACGCCTGGTTGTCGTTTGGCTACGAAAGCCGCATCACGCCGCTGCAGATGCTGACCTTCTTTAACGCCGTTGCCAACGGCGGCAAGATGATGAAGCCTTACCTGGTGGAGGAGATCCGCCGCGAAGGCAAGACACTGACGGACTTCCGCCCCACGGTGATCGACGAGGCGATCGCCTCGCGCAAAACCATCGAGCAGCTGCAACAACTGCTGGAAGGGGTAGTCGACCGCGGTACGGCAAAGAAACTGAAATCCGACCGCTACCGCTTCGCCGCCAAGACCGGCACGAGCCAGCAGAACTACGGCAAGCGTCGCCGCAAGCAGCAGCACCAGGCGAGCTTCGCCGGTTACTTCCCGGCGGATAACCCGAAGTATACCGTCATCGTCGTCATCTATGACCCGACCGTCGGCGGCTACTACGGCGGCGAGGTGGCCGGGCCGGTCTTTCGGGAGATCGCCGACAACATCTACAACAGCATGATCGAGGTGCACGAGCCCCTTAACCAGGGCCCGCGTCCCGTACTCTACGCCAGCCAGTTGCCTAACCGTGACGCCGGGGAGAGCCGCGAGATCCAGACCATCCTGAGTTACGTCAACGTCAACATCGACAGCCTGCCCGACAGCGAGTTGATCGTGGTGGACGCGGCGGACGAACGCGTTGACATCAAGCCCTGGAACCCCACCGCCCAAAAGTGGCCCAACGTGCGGGGCATGCGGCTGCGCGACGCGGTCTACGTGCTGGAAAACGACGGCTATACCGTCCACCCCAAAGGCGTCGGCCGGGTCGTTGACCAGAAATGGCACCCGGACGGCAAGGGTGGACGCGGCGGAGACGTCACCTTAATACTTAATTGATTACCCGGCCCATAAAACATAAACCCAAAACGTCTAAATCAGAGATTTTTTTTGCAACCATTTTTTCCAATTTTACTGATACCAAATATTTTTTTGCAACCATTTATCACTTACTGATACCACACTAATTTTACTATGCAACTTACCCGTTTACTCGATCGAATACAACCGCTTGCCGTTTCCGGCGAGACGGTCGGTCGTAGGGTGAGTTGCGTGGTTTTTGATTCCAGAAAAGCCGTACCGGGCTGCCTGTTCGTTGCCGTAAGGGGAACGCGGGTGGACGGACACGATTACATAGATAAAGCTGTTGCGCTGGGGGCGAGCGTTGTGGTGAGCGAGAGAACCCTCTCCCCTGGCCCTTCTCCCGTGGAGCGGGTCACGTACATCAAGGTTAAAGACTCCGCCAACGCCCTCGCCCTCCTCGCCACCGAGTTTTACCACAACCCCAGCCGCGACCTACAACTCGTTGGCATCACCGGCACCAACGGTAAAACTACCGTCGCCACGCTGTTGCACGATTTGTACACCGCGCTCGGCTACAAAGCCGGTTTGCTCTCCACCGTCGAAGTACGCATCGGTACCGCCGTTAGCGAAGCGACCCACACCACGCCCGACGCCCTGGCCATCAACGCTACCCTGGCCGAGATGCGCGACGCGGGTTGTGATTACGTCTTCATGGAAGTGAGCAGCCACGCCGTAGCGCAGCACCGTACCGTCGGGCTGGACTTCAACGGCGGCGTGTTCACCAACCTCAGCCACGACCACCTCGACTACCACGAAACCTTCGCCGCTTACCGCGACGCGAAGAAAGCTTTCTTCGACCAATTGCCGAAGACCGCCTATGCCCTGATCAACGCCGACGATAAGAACGGCGCGTTCATGCTGCAAAACACGCAAGCCCGCAAGCTGGCGTACAGCCTCCGCAAGGTGACCGACTACCGCGCAAAGGTGCTGAGCAACTCCGCCCAGGGACTGCAACTGGAGCTGGACGGTACCGAGGTGTTTACCCGCCTCATCGGCCGCTTCAACGCTTACAACCTGCTGGCCGCGTACGCCGTGGCGACGGAACTGGGGCAGGAGAAGGACGAGATCCTCGTTGCCCTCAGCAACCTCACCGCCGCCGCCGGCCGCCTCGACTACGTCAGCGATCCCGCCGGGCTGGTGACCGCCGTGGTGGACTACGCCCACACGCCCGATGCGCTGCAAAACGTGCTCGACACCCTCCGCGACATCCTCGCCCCCAACGCCCGCCTGCTGTGCGTCGTCGGTGCCGGCGGCGATCGCGATAAGACCAAACGTTCGGAAATGGGCCGCATCGCCGCGAAGCTGGCCGACCAGGCCATCCTCACCAGCGATAACCCGCGCACGGAAGACCCCGAGGCCATCCTCGACGATATGGTCGCCGGTCTGGAGCAGGCCGCGCCGCAAGCCAAAACGCTGCGCATCACCGACCGCCGCAGCGCCATCCGCACCGCCGTGCAACTGGCCCGGCCCGAAGACATCATCCTCGTCGCCGGAAAAGGCCACGAAACCTACCAGGAGATCAAAGGGGAACGCTTTCCCTTCGACGACAAGCTGGAATTAGCCACCGCCCTCAACGCCCGCCGACATGTTAGTTAGCCTTTTCAAATGGCTGGAGACGATGCTGGGGGACTTTCCCGGCAACAACCTGTTCGACTTTCTGAGCGTGCGGGCCGGCGCGGCCATCATTCTCAGTCTGGTGATCAGCATGCTCTTTGGCGGCAAGATCATCAAGAAGCTGCAACGCCTGCAGATGGGCGAATCCGTCCGCGATCTCGGCCTCGACGGTCAGGCGCAGAAGGCCGGTACGCCGACAATGGGTGGCGTCATTATCCTGCTCGCCGTCGTCGTTCCCTGCCTGCTGCTCGGCAAGCTCAACAACACCTACCTGATCACCATGCTGATCGCTACGGTCTGGATGGGGGCCATCGGCTTCACCGACGACTACCTGAAGATCAAGCACAAAAACAAGGATGGGCTGGCCGGTAAATTCAAGATCGCCGGGCAGGTCGGCCTGGGTATTCTTATCGCCCTGGTAATGCTCTTCAGCGAGCAGGTCAACGTACGGCTCGACGTGAAGGAGGCCGCCACCATCGGCCTGACCGACGCGGATCGGGTGGGGGAGGTATCCTCCAAGCAGCTGGCCGACGGTACCATCGTCAATCGCGCCAACTACCACACCACGCTGACCAACGTGCCCTTCATCAAAAACAGCCACATCGCTTACGCGAATATCTTCAACATCGGCGCGAGCCTGGTGTGGATCATCTTCGTGCCCTTCATCGTCTTCATCGTCACGGCCGTCTCCAACGCCGCCAACCTGACGGATGGGCTGGACGGACTGGCGACCGGCGTTTCCGCCATCATCGCTACGGTGCTGGCCGTCTTCGCTTACGTAAGCTCCAACGCCATCGCCGCCAACTACCTCGGCGTGCTGCACCTGCCGGGTACGGGCGAGCTGGTGGTTTTCAGCGCCTGCCTGCTCGGGGCCTGCCTCGGTTTTCTGTGGTACAACGGCTTCCCCGCCACCGTATTCATGGGCGATACCGGCTCGTTGGCCCTCGGCGGCATCATCGCCGCGCTGGCCATCCTGCTGCGCAAGGAATTGCTGCTGCCTCTGCTCTGCGGCATCTTCGTGGTCGAGAATCTCTCGGTCGTGATGCAGGTCAGCTACTTCAAGTATACCCGAAAAAAATACGGGGAAGGCCGACGGATCTTCCTCATGTCACCACTCCATCACCACTACCAAAAGAAAGGAATGCCCGAAACCAAGATCGTCATCCGGTTCTGGATCGTGGGGCTGCTGCTGGCGGTAGCTACTATCCTCACCCTTAAGCTTCGCTAGTGGGGGGAGGGCCTCCGGCCCGATTTAGTCGGGCCGGAGGCCCTCCCCCCAATCAAATACCACCATGAAACAAACGAAAACCATAGTCATCCTCGGCGCCGGAGAATCCGGCGCAAGCGCGGCCCGCCTGGCCCAGCGGGAAGGCTATGCCGTCTTCGTATCCGACGCCGGGCCGGGCAACCCCCGCTTCCTCACCGAACTGGAGGAAGCCGGCATAGAGGTGGAAACCATGCAACACAGCGTCGGGCGCCTCTACGCCGCCGACGAGGTGGTCAAGAGCCCCGGCATCCCCGATACGGTTCCGATGATCGTCGAGCTGCGTAAGCGCGGCATCCCCGTCATCAGCGAGATCGAGTTCGCTTTCCGCTTCGCGCCGAAAGACGCGACCATCGTCGGCATCACCGGCAGCAACGGCAAGACGACGACCACGATGCTGACCCATCACTTGCTCGACTTCGGCGGGGTGAAGGCACTGGCCGGTGGCAACCTCGGCGACAGCTTCGCGCGCCTCCTGCTCGACCATGAGCCGACGGACGTCTACGTGCTGGAGCTGAGCAGCTTCCAGCTGGACGGGATGGTCGACTTCCGGCCCGACATCGCCGCCGTGCTTAACATCACGCCGGACCACCTCGACCGCTACGACTACAGCCTGGAGAAGTACGCCGACAGCAAGGTGTCCATCGCGCGCCGTCAGAAATACAACGATAAGCTGTTCGTCCTTGGTGACGCCACCACCCTTGCACCCGCGCTCCGCCGCCAAAAAAGCGAAGTGGACACGACCACCATCAACCAGGAGGACGCCCGAGGCGGGAGCATTTTCGTCGACGGCTACGAGTTCACGTTAGGCAGTGGCCGCCTGCGCGGTCGCCACAACGGCCTCAACGCCCTCTTCGCCGTGCGCATCGCGCTGGCCCTGGGCGTCAACGAAAAAGAAATACAGCTTGCGCTCGACAGCTTCCTGCCCGCGCCGCACCGCATGGAGATCATCCCGACGGCGGACGGACGGACGTGGATCAACGACAGCAAGGCGACCAACGTCGACGCGACCTTTTTCGCCCTCGAATCCCTGACCGGCCCCGCCGTCTGGGTCGCCGGCGGAACCGACAAGGGTAACGACTACGACGTGCTCCGGCCTTTCGTACGCGAGCACGTCCACACCCTCGTCTGTATGGGCGTTGACAACTCAAAGCTGGTGGAAGCCTTCGCCGGAGAGGTGGAGGTACTGCTGGAATGCGCCTCGGCTCCGGCCGCCGCCGTCTTCGCCCACCACCGGGCGGCGAAGGGCGACACCGTGCTGATGAGCCCTTGCTGCGCCAGTTTCGACCTATTCAAGAACTACATCGACCGCGGAGACCAGTTCCGCGCGGCCGTTAAAACCCTCAACGCATGAACATCTCGGCACGCATAGCGACGGAGTTGCGGGGAGACCGCGTGATCTGGGCCATCGTGGTCCTGCTCGCCATCATTTCCATGGTGTCGGTCTTTTCATCGGCCTCCACGCTCGCGTACGACGAGCGGGGTGGGGCGGTGAGCTATTATCTGTTCAAGCACGGCATCATCCTTGGTTTCGGCATGGTGGTGATCTACATCTGCCACC
>ENA-ORXT01001161-ORXT01001161.1-marine-metagenome-genome-assembly--contig:-NODE-1161-length-36662-cov-10.598524_pt1 | contig 36662 bp, 28 predicted proteins | sample MGYA00237868_ERZ511482 | MGnify/ENA metagenome assembly ERZ511482 | reverse complement strand
TACTTATTACCGTATGAGGGGTTGAAACCCCTCACTATGACATGGCGTCCTTCCAGGACTAATATTATACGTAGTCGCGTTTCAGTATTTTAATGTTCCAAGAAAATTGCTTATCTATTATTAGTTATTACGCTATGCTGACTTGGATGTATTTCGTCCTTTCAGGACTTATTTACTTATTACCGTATGAGGGGTTAAAACCCCTCACTATGACATGGCGTCCTTCCAGGACTAATATTATACGTAGTCGCGTTTCGGTATTTTAATGTTCCAAGAAAATTCAAATCAATTGCTTCTTAAGTCCTGAAGGGACGTTATTTTATAGCGAGGGGTTTCAACCCCTCATATTTGTGCGTCTTTATATTAAGTCCTGAAAGGACGAAATACGCACGACTTTAAAAACTTTATCTTCTGACCATAAATACTACAACTATTAAAGACATATTTGATTTTATCATAGTTTAATCTTTATCAGATACATTTGATTTAATATTAGCCCATTATTCTGGATTCTATTGGGTACAATTGTATTAGATCTATGTATAATTGCAAGGATTATAAAAACTTATAAAAGGATGCAGTACCGTAAACTTGGAAATACCGATATCGATGTGAGTGTTATTTGTCTAGGCACGATGACATGGGGAGAACAAAACACCCAAGACGAGGGCTGGGAACAAATGGACTACGCGCTAGACAAGGGGGTAAACTTTTTTGATACTGCTGAATTGTATTCTACTCCCGCTCGGGCAGAGACCTATGGAAGTACGGAGGTGATTATTGGCAACTGGTTAGAAGCGCGGAAGAACAGAGAGAAGATTATCTTAGGCACGAAGATCGCTGGACCTGGAGCTTATACTAAGCATATCCGAGATACGGCAGTTTATACACCTCAGTATCTAGAGGAGGCGATCGAAGGGAGTTTACGCCGATTGAAGACAGACTATATTGATCTGTATCAAATTCACTGGCCTGAAAGACCAGCCAATTATTTTGGAGTTCGTGTGTATGAACACCAAGATGGGTGGGAGGACAATTTTAAAATGCGCCTAGAAGTGCTGCAAAAGTTTGTAGAGAAAGGGCAGATCAAACATATTGGTATCTCCAATGAGACGCCCTGGGGTACGATGAACTATCTAAAACTTGCAGATCAATTTGGGCTACCGAGAATTGCCGCCGTGCAAAATCCTTACAATTTGCTCAATAGATCTTACGAAGTCGGTTTAGCGGAGATGTCGATTCGGGAGCACTGTGGCTTACTTGCTTACTCTCCATTAGCATGCGGTCGCCTTACAAATAAATATATCGAAGGGACGGATACCCCTAATTGTAGATTAAATTTATTCAATCAATATGTCCGGTACAATTCTGAAAATTGTATGCTCGCCACCAAGCAATATTATGATATCGCTAAGGAAGCTGGCCTCAGCCTTGCACAATTAGCCTGTGCCTGGATAAATCAGCAGCCCTTTGTTACCAGCAATATTATCGGTGCTACAAAGATGGATCAGCTGAAAGAAAATATTGAAAGTATTGATATTGTTTTAGATGATAGTATTATCAAAAAGATAAATGAGGTGCATGAGATGGTGCCTGATCCGGCGTCATAGGTAGGTTTGATTTTAATCTGTAAGTGTGGTATTACATTTGAGAACTCGACAATACTATTCGTAGAATCGAAGCAGTTTCTAAAATAACTGATTAAAATAAAGATCATGTATTCTCACTTCTAAATGATTTTATTGTAAAACTAAAATGCAAGGTTTTATCTCACGACTTGACACGAGCAACACTTCAAGGGCACAACCACTAGCGACGAGCCTATTATTTTTCTAAAGAAAAACATCGACCAGTAGCGGTACAGCCACTCGACGAACACTTCTTTTTTGATTATTTGCTCTGTAGACAAACCTCAACCTGCTGGGAAAAATATCATCATAAAACAATATCCGCAGAATATATTATCAATGTAAAATTCAATCTAGCCACAATACCATTTGAACCATAAAATTATCCATAGAATTAGATGCAAGTGATTGATCTCTTTGTTTGGATGCTCGTAAACCCCTGCTCGTGTTCTTGATCTGACGTCTTAAGGATAAAATGAAAAAATAAAATACTTGTAAGGATCAAAGCCATGATAACATTACTGGCAACTCATCCCAAATGTATTTTGAAGCACTGCAATTTTATTACGTCTTTTAGAAGCATTCTTATTGTGCTTTACAGCAGAATTTATCTCTGCAATGATGGCTGTACAATCTTCGAAATAGCCTTCAATAATTGCTAGATCTTTTAAGCCAGCCTTGCCAAAGCCTACAGCTCCATAAGAAAAGTCACCATCAACTAACCTGTTGTTCGGAATGGAATAAATATAGAGTGTATTATCCATATCGCTTTAATGAAAAAGCGTAAGCATATACTTAGAAGAACTAAAGACTACTGTTTGAAGTGCTATCGCTTTACCTTTTTTCTTTACAGGTAAGGCTATCATTTCCATATCTTTTGGCGTTTCTATTGTTAGTGCTCCAGACCTTTGAATACCTGAGCCCACTGTGCTTATTTCGTGACAGTATATTGTTCCCTTTTTTATGAATACCTTTTTGAGATCTGACTGATCTATCGATTTCGCTTTAACTTCCTTATCTAGATATACGATACTAGAACGTCCATATTTTTGACAATCGCAACCTTGTTCCATCTTGGCCGGAAATTTCTTCTTGTCGGTCCTCTTATACATTTCTATCGTCTCATTTTCGGCTGTCACAATATGACCGATGCTTGTTTGTGATATAAGAACTGATTGGAATATAAATAGAAAAGGTAATAGGATTAAAATTTTCATGGATTATAATTTTTTGTGAAGGTAGGTATTCCTTATTAAAGAATGCGGCTTTACTAGATAAATGAGGATAATACCATAGGCCGAAATTTGTGTCCGGCATCGACGAAAATTCAACAATCTTTAATAAAGTAATCACTTCGCTAGATACGCGTATTGAGTCGATGGCGCAGCCAATCGACTAATGGTTTATTTTTATTCTTTAGACAAACCTCAACCATCTGGGAGATGCTTACGCATCGATGGCATACCAATCGACCAACGCTACTTTTTTTATTTTTACTTTGTAGTAGGCAAACTTCAAACAACTAGGAATCTTGGTTGAGTTTATTGTTATATTATTGTATAATTTCGTGGAAAGATGGTTCTGCACAAACAGAAACGATAGTAAAACAATAAGTATTTAACAAATATGCACTGAGTTGACACAATTTAAACAAGCTCTTGAATATGAAACTATTGCAATGTTTTTTTTTATAATTCTAATTCTCAGTGCCTATTAACTTATAAAAAATCATGAAAGTTTTCTTGTTATTTATTATTCTATTCACTGGTTCCATTTGTATTGCTCAATCAAGACATGGCAGCCAATGGATTATAGGCCAGACTGGTAATGTGCGAATGGATTTTAATTCAAGTCCTGTCGACATTTTTAATTATATGAATCCTTCCAACCATACTTCTGCTGGGTCTAACATTAGCATGAGTAATAGTCTTGGTCAACTTCTGTTTTATTCCAATGGTTGTGAAGTCAGAAATAGATTTGATGAAATTATGACCAACGGAGACACTATCAATCCTGGCATTACTGAAGAATTTTATTGCGCAAATGCCGCCGATAATGGCAATAGCCCAATCCCACAAGGAGTATTAAGCCTTCCTTTCGTCGATGATCCTCATAAATATTATTTGTTGAATCTTGATCTTGAGATCACTACACACTCTGACACTTATACTACCCTTGACCCAAAACGACTATACTATAGCATAATTGATATGGAGCTTGATAATGGTTTAGGAGCTGTAATCTCAAAGCAAAATATCCTACTTGAAGATACTTTGGCACTTGCCAGTGGTCAATTAACAGCTGCCAAGCATGCAAATGGCAGTGACTGGTGGATCGTCTCCCCTAAAGCAGTTTCGAATTGCTATTACACCATCTTGTTAACTTCAAATGGATTTGAAACAAGTACATTACAATGCACTGGTCAGCCTTGGAATTATTCTCACAATGTGGGTCAAGCTGTTTTTTCATATGATGGTACTAAGTATGCCAGATTCAACCCTCGGAATGGGTTGCATATTTTCGATTTTGACAGATGTGACGGGCAACTAAGTAATCCTGTTATGATACCATTTCCAGAAGACTCTTTTAGTGTAGCGGGTTTATCCATTTCTCCAAATTCCCGATTTTTATATGCCGCTGCAAGAACGAAATTATACCAATACGATTTATGGTCTAGCGATATACCCAATAGTCAAATCCTAATCGACACACTAGATATTGTTAACGCTCCTCCTTTAAGTGCTGTATTTTTCTTGTCTCAACTAGCCCCTGATAATAAGATCTACATCGCTGGAACCAGCAGTCATCAATTTTTACACGTAATAAATGAACCCAATATATTAGGCAAGGTGTGTGATTTTAGGCAACAGGCTGTGGAGCTACCTGCGCTGAACTTTGTTAGTATTCCAAATTTCCCGAACTATAATCTAGAAGCTGTATCTGAACCCTGTACTACGAGTACTTCAACAAGTCTATCACAGAAAAACAATATTCGTTTTAACGTATTTCCGAACCCTGCTACAAATGTTATTTCTATCAATTTCGACAAAGAAAAATTTGAGCATCCTAATATTTCAATTTCCTTATTTAACTTATCAGGCAAGCCAATTCTTACAAGAGTATCGGCAAACGCCAATACAGATATAGATGTGTCCAATCTTCCTTCAGGGTTTTATTTTTATAAAATATCCCACTTGGATAAAATATTTCAGACTGATAAATTGACAATTATTCGATGATCATATGCAATAACGTCTTTTTTCGAGGAAGGGGTAGTAGCAGGGGTCAGCTTTACTGGACAGACCAAGCTCCTATTTTCAGGAGCGCAGGGCCGAGTGAATAGCGAGCTGCGGATGGCCCGGTTCCGTGCGGGCAGAAAGTGAGCGAGTGCATCGGAATGATCCCAGCAAAAATTAAACATAAAAAAGGCCTCCCACAAAATGCAGAAAGCCTTCTTCATATAATATCTATTCTTCGCTAATTATCCAGCGACTACTTCGAAGTCTAATTCAGTAACTACATCAGCATGTAGATTAAGCGTTGCTTGATACTCGCCTAATTCCTTCACTTCCTTCTTTAATTCGATTTTCTTACGAGAAATTTCCATATCCAATTGCTCTTTGATTGCTTGAGAAATTTGGATGGTGCTAACACTACCGAAAATCTTACCGCTCGTACCTGCTTTGACTTCGATCTTGAGTTTTTTACCTTTCAAGTCTGTTGCCATCTGCTGATACACGCCTACCATCTTAGACTCTTTTGCGTCTTGTCTTCTGACTAGATCTTCAAGTCTACGCCTGTTAGTGTCATTTGCGATCAAAGCAAGGCCTTGAGGAATAAGGAAGTTTCTGCCGTAGCCGTTCTTTACAGTAACTACATCGTACTGCTCGCCTACTTTATCTAAATTTTGTAATAATATAATATCCATGATATATGATAAATTTTAGGAACGAGAAAATTATTTGAGTAGATCCGTCACGTAAGGTAAGAAAGCTAAGTGGCGAGCACGCTTAACAGCTACTGCTACTTTTCTTTGATACTTTAGAGAGTTACCGCTAATTCTTCTAGGAAGAATCTTTCCTTGTTCGTTGATAAATTGGATTAAGAAATCAGCGTCTTTGTAATCGATATGCTTGATGCCGAACTTTCTAAATCTACAGTATTTCTTTTTCTTTTGACCAATCTTAGGATTGCTTAAGAACTTTATATCATCTCTTGATGCCATTTTCTTTTAATTTTTTTGATTTACGAAATTTTACTCTTCCTCCGCTGATGCAGTAGCTTTCTTTTCTACTACTTTTTCTGCAACGACTGCTTCCACTTTAGGTGCTGGTGCTACCTTTGGTGTTGACTTCGGCTTCGGCTTGTCTTTAGTGGCATTAGCTGGTGCTACATACTTGGTCTTCGCTGCCTTTGCTTTTGCTTCCGCTGCTTTTGCCTTTTCTAATGTACGCTTAGCTTTACCGATCTTACCTGCACGCTTGTCTTCGTTATACTGAATAGCATACTTATCGAGGTGAATAACTAAAAATCTCATGATGCGCTCATCTCTGCGCAATGCTAATTCTAATGCAGCGTTTAATTCCATAGATTCTGTACTGTACTCTACACAGTAATAGATACCAGACGAGCGCTTATTTATTGTATAAGCAAGTGGCTTTAGTCCCATTTCATCAGAGTGGATGATCTTGGCACCTTCGGCAGTGATTAAGTCGTGGTAAATAGAGGCGGTAGATTTGATTTCATCAGCAGATAATACAGGATCTATGATGAATGTAACTTCGTAGTGTCTCATTGAAACGTTTTTGGTATTTGCAGCTAATTTTCCCCGAGACTAATGGAAAAAACTATGGTCTTGATACTGTCGATAAGCTAAAATACAAACAGTATGAGGCAAACACAGTTAATTAATATTTTTAAAATCGGCTGCAAAGATACATAATATGTCTTAAAAAGAAAGGGGATGCACAAAAATTGCCTTCTATAAGCTGCTTTTTACTAACTTTATGCCTTACTTTTTTCGTAAAGATCAGCCAATTAATGGATTTAAAAGCTCAAATAGACTTACAAAAGTTGCCTAAGCACGTTGCCGTGATCATGGATGGTAATGGTAGGTGGGCTAAATCACAAGGAAAACCACGGGTTTTTGGTCATAAAAATGGTGTTCAGTCCGTACGGGATATTTCTGAAGCCTGTGCTGAACTAGGTGTGGAATACTTAACTCTATATGCTTTTTCTACCGAAAACTGGTCGCGACCTGCTTTCGAGGTGAACGCTTTAATGACTTTATTAGTAGAGACGGTACGCAAGGAGGTAAAGACCTTGATGGACAATGATATTCGTCTAGACGCTATCGGTGATATTGAAAAATTACCTAGCAAGACTAGAAAAGCACTACAGGAAGGTATGCATACAACCAAAGACAACAAAAGGATGACTTTAGTACTAGCGCTGAACTACAGTGCTAGATGGGAGCTGCGGAATGCCGTGCAAGTACTGTCGGAAAAAGTAAAAAAAGGTGCGCTGCAATCTGCGGAGATAACGGATGAGATGATCAGTGATCACCTATCTACTAAGTATATTCCTGATCCGGAGTTATTAATCAGGACGAGCGGGGAGCATCGTATAAGTAATTTTCTGCTGTGGCAAATCGCTTATGCGGAACTGTACTTTACAGATGTGTTTTGGCCAGAGTTCAGAAAGGATAATCTCTACGAGGCGATCCTTAACTACCAAAACAGAGAACGCCGCTTTGGCAAAACGAGTGAACAAATAGTGCTGTAAAGCAGACCTCCACATTTTGGCTTTGTTTTACCTAAAATAAGAAACAACAATTGATGAAAAATATTAGCTATCGTTTTTTTATTGTCTGCCTAAGCACCCTGCTAGCGCTGCCTATAATGGGGCAGATTGAAAGCACTGTATTTGACTATTCTGAACCTAAAGAATTTGAAATAGGTGGAGTGAAGGTTACTGGCGCAGAATTTAGTGATGCCAATGCACTAATCTCTATCGCAGGATTCAAAGTGGGTGATAAGATCAAAATTCCAGGAAGTGAGATTCCACGTGCAATGAAGTCCCTGTGGAAATTGCGACTGTTCACTGATGTACAAATCTATAAGGAAAAGACTATTGGTGATATCATTTTCCTTGAGATAGCGGTAGCTGAAAGACCTCAACTGTCTCGGCACTCTTTTAAGGGAGTAAAGAAAACTTATCATGAAGACTTAAATGACATCGTAGACAAGTTCTTACTGAAAGGGGCTATCGTCACAGAAAGCCAAAAGACAAATACTTCGGTAGCGATAGAAAACTTCTTTAAAGAGAAAGGTTTTCTGGATACTGAGGTAAAGGTTAGAGAAATAGAAGATAAGGTTGGCTTCAATAAGGTAAGGTTGGAGTTCAAAATAGATCGTGGGCAAAAAGTCAAAATCCATGATATCGTAATTACGGGTAACAAAAATGTAAAGCCTGGTAAACTGCGTAATAAGATGGAAGGCACAAAGCGTAAGCGAAAGATATTCTCTTCCTCTAAATTCTTAAAGAATGAATATAAGATGGATAAGGAAAAAGTCATCGCATATTATAATACACTTGGATTTAGAGATGCGAAGATAACGCGTGATACGGTATACAGAAATACAGATGGCGACTTGATGATTGAACTAGATATAAATGAAGGAAGTCGTTACTTTTTTAGGAATATTGTTTTTAAAGGGAACTCTATCTATAAGACAGACTACCTAGAAACTATTCTCGCTATCAACAAGGGGGATGTATACAATACAGAATTGCTCAATACCAGACTGAATTACAGTCCTGATGGGCGTGACGTGAGTACGCAGTATATGGATAACGGGTATTTGTTTTTTCAAGTCAATCCAGTAGAGGTGGCTATCGTTGGAGATTCTATTGATCTAGAATTAAGAATTTTTGAAGGCCCGCAGGCGACTATCGATAAAGTTACCATAGCAGGCAATGATCGTACACACGAACATGTAATACGCAGGGAACTACGTACGAAACCGGGGCAGAAATTTAGCCGTACGGATATCGTGCGTTCACAAAGAGAGATTGTCAATCTGGGATATTTTAATCCTGAAGCACTAGGTATCAACACGCCTGTAAACGCACAACGAGGTACCGTAGATATCGAATACACCGTAGAGGAAAAACCTTCTGATCAGTTGGAACTTTCCGCTGGCTGGGGTGGTAGAGGCCGTGGCGTGATCGGTACCTTAGGGGTCTCCTTCAACAACTTCTCGCTACGTAATATATTTAAGCGAGAGACATGGAGTCCGCTGCCACAAGGAGATGGTCAGCGTCTTTCTTTGAGAGCGCAGACCAATGGTCGTTTTTTCCAATCTTACAATGCTTCTTTTACGGAGCCTTGGTTGGGTGGTAAGAAACCAAACTCTTTTACAGTTGGTGGGTATCTTACACGGGTAACGAATGGCCAATTGAGTACAAGCGAATCTTTTCAAAAGCTGAGTATTGGTTCTATCTCTTTAGGTCTTGGAACGAGACTAAAGTGGCCTGATGATAACTTTGTAAGTAATACTACTTTGACTTATCAGATTCTAAATTTGAACAATTGGAGAACAGCTAGTTTCGGATTAGATGATGGTACTTTTGTTACCGATGGTAGGTTTAATAATATTAGTCTTAACCAAACTATCGCACGGTCTACAATCAACGAACCTATTTTCCCTACTTCTGGATCGCGATTTTCACTTTCAGTGCAAGTAACCCCTCCTTATTCTATTTTTAATGGAGACAGAGATTACAGTAAAGAGACTCCACAACAAAAGTTTAAGTTTGTGGAATACCACAAATGGAGATTCAACGCAGAGTGGTTTACCAAGCTTGTTGGAAACTTGACTTTCCGTGCTTCAGCGAAGATCGGTATGATCGGTTTATATGACAGACAAATTGGCGTTTCTCCTTTCGAACGTTTTGTATTAGGAGGTGATGGTCTTGCCAATCAGAATAGTGGACTGCTTGGTTTTGACTTGATTAGTCTGCGTGGATACGAAGAGGATGAGTTGCCAAATAGTCAGAATGGTGGTGCTGCTGTTTTTGATAAGTTTACGGTAGAGATTAGATATCCACTTTCCCTTAATCCTAGTGCGACGATCTATGTACTCGGATTTTTCGAGGGTGGAAACTCTTGGGGCAGCTTTAGAGAATTCAATCCTTTTGATCTTCGTAGATCTGCTGGTTTAGGTTTACGTGTTTTCTTACCTATGTTCGGTACGCTTGGTTTTGATTATGGTCTTGGTTTTGATAAGCCTGGCGTGAATCCTGATAACGGAATCTTTAACAACTATGGTAACTTTAATATTATTTTAGGTTTTGAACCAGAGTAATTCTTTATTGATGAATTATGAATCCACTCCGAAAACTCACAAAACCAAAAATGTTTCTTTTGGATGAGATTTTTCATTTTATGCAATTCGTCATTTTTCAGAGTGGACTCAATTATGAATTGAAAAAATGAGCTAATTGCTCTTTATGATATACTTTGAACGCCGTGTCCGATTTTTTCGGGTGCGGCGATTTTTTATTTTTGGTGCATGAATTTTAGAAGATGATTGTATACACATTACAACCATCGACCCTTTTACCTACACTTTAAAACAGCATACCCAATTCAATTAATTTAAAAGTATTTGAATGAATCCACTAGATTCGTAATAATAGCGGTATGTCCAAAACCACCATTATGAAAAAAACTAGTTTCTCCTTTTTTATTTTATGCATTTTTGCCTTCAATATTTTTGCACAAGAAGATGCGAGTTCCATTCCTTTCAATCAAATCACAAATTATGAAATCGGAGGGATCGAAGTAGTCGGAAACATTGCTACAGACGAAGAATTGATAATCTCTATAGCAGGGTTGAAAGTCGGCAACTTGATAACGATACCTGGAGCTGATGTCTATCGTGCCATGAAATCTTTATGGAGCTTAAAACTATTCTCAGATGTAGAGATAGTAAAACAAAAGGAGATTGGCAATATCATTTTTCTAGAAATTATCGTAGAGGAAAAGAAAAGGCTAAATAATTATACATTTCAGGGTGTAAAAAAGGTACATGAAACAGACCTCCATAAATTGGTTGATAATCTAGTGCTAAAGGGAGCCATCATTTCTGAAAGCCTTAAAATGACACTCACCGAAAAGATCACTAAATTCTACAGAGAAAAAGGTTTTTTGGATGTGGTCTGTACCCTCACAGAAAAAGAGATCGAAGTGGATCCAAATAAGTTCGACCTGCTATTTGAAATTTCGCTTGCAAAAAAAGTAAAGGTTGCTGAAATTAATTTTCCAGAAAGCCAACAAGTGAACCCGCGTCTACTGCGTAAAAAGATGGAACACACACAAGTAATGAACATTCCTTTTGGGTCTTCAAAGTTAGTGTATGATCTCTACGAGCAAGATAAAAAAAGTGTAATTACTTATTATAATTCATTAGGTTATAGAGATGCAAAAATCACTAAAGACAGTATCTACCGAAACGAAAAAGACAGGCTCCAGATTGATATTCATATAGCGGAGGGGAGACAATACTATATAGGAGATATTGAATTTAGTGGTAACGCAATATATACGGATGCACTCCTTAGTGAAGTATTAGCAATGCGAAAAGGGGACGTTTTCAATACAGAAATGTTAAACACAAATATACATTTGAATCCAAATGGTTTGGACATTAGTACACTTTATATGGACAATGGCTATCTCTTTTTCAATGCCGAAGTTGTGGAGACCGGCATTATCGGAGATAAAATCAATCTTCAAATCAATCTCAGAGAAGGAACACAAGCGACGATTGGCAAAGTAATTATCTCTGGAAATAGCAAAACCAAGGATCAAATCATACGCAGAGAACTTCGCACCAAACCAGGTAGACTATTTAGTCGCTCTGACATTATCAGATCACAAAGAGAGATCGTTAACCTTGGATTTTTTGTACCTGAAGAATTAGGTATCAACACTACCGTAAATCCTCAAGACGGAACTGTAGATATAGAGTATATCGTCAAAGAGAAGAATTCTACACAGTTAGAGTTATCTGGTGGATGGGGCGGTATAGACATTGGAGTAACTGGTACACTTGGCGTCAGCTTCAATAATTTCTCCTTAGGAGATTTGTTACGTGGTAAAAATCTTACAGGTATTCCACAAGGAGACGGTCAAAGCTTATCCCTAAGAGCACAGACAAATGGAACAGACCTGCAAAGTTATAATTTCGCATTCTCGGAACCGTGGTTAGGCGGCAAGAAGCCTACTTCTCTAACCTTTGGTGGATACTACACCAAACGTACCAATAGCGAATCTCCCAAAAGTGATGCTTATGCTTCTTTGGAGATACTGGGTGGATCCGTAGGACTAGGAACTCGCCTGCGATTTCCAGATGATAATTTTGTAAGTTTCTCTAGTTTGAGTATCAAGCAGTTTACTTTAAATAAATGGGAAGCTGGTGGTTTTACTGATCAAGATGGACACTTAGTTACGAATGGTGTATTCACTGATATTAGTTTCAAGCAGAACATTTCTAGATCTACTTTAAATCATCCGATATTTCCTACACAAGGTTCTCGCGTTTCGCTTACGGGAGCGTTTACTCTTCCCTATTCTCTCCTGAGAAAGTCGCAGCCAGGGGATGATTTTCAAGGCATCCCGAAACTGATAGAGTATCATAAATGGAGGCTGAATGCGGAATGGTATACACCCGTAATAGGAAAATTAATTTTCAAGGCATCTGTGAAAGCTGGTCTACTAGGCAGGTATAATAAAAAACAATCTACCTCTCCATTTGGTCAGTTTATTCTGGGTGGAGACGGACTTTCCACCCAGACGGGTAGTGGTCTTTTGGCAAATGACTTGATCAGTCTGCGTGGCTACGATACCGATGAGCTTGATGCCAATAAGAATGGTAGCGCTACTTTCTTTACAAAGTATACAGCAGAGCTACGATATCCTGTTATTCAGATTCCGCAAGCTAATGTATATGCTTTGGCTTTTGCGGAGGCTGGTAATAGCTGGGATAGTCTACAAGATTATAATCCTTTTGATCTCAAAAAGTCTGCTGGGCTTGGCCTGCGTATTCATCTTCCAGCTTTTGGAACTATAGGTTTTGATTATGGAATTGGTTTTGATCGGGCAGATACTATTCCGGGTGCGGGCTTATTTACTAATTATGGGAAGGTGAGTATTATTTTGGGGACAGAACCGGAGTAGTTTTTGAAAAGTGAATTGAATTCAGGAAGTAGTTTTTTCTCATTACCTTATAAAAAAAACGCTGCACCCCACATAGTCAGGTGCAGCGTTTTTTTTTGGAACACGATTTTAAAAAGATAATAGGATTGACAGGATTAAAAAAGGTTGTTTATATAGCATATTTACGAAAAATATTTTATATTGATTATCGAGTCAAAATAATTGAAAATGTCTTACAAATTTGCTGCTCTAATTTTTTTATTTTTTGCCCTTTCCAATATCGTAAATTGCCAAAGCGAAATACACGAAATAAAATTAATAAAGAGCTCCTCGCCTTTAAACACAGCCTTTAGATGTGATACTATAATTGATAAGAGACTTGTTAAGACCAACATTGGTTTTGTTCAAAAAGGATTAAGTAACAGAAAAGTGACAGCAATCCTTCTAGGCTCATTTGATAATTTAATCAAACAACAAATCAACGAAAGTATAATTATCTCCCAGAAAGATGCAAGAGGGTTAGTTTTTATTATTCATGAGCTTAATGTTTCAGAAATCACAACTTTCAATTCAGAAAAAGGGGTCTGTAAAGTTGAAATTGAATTTGCATATTTAAGAGATGGCAAATACTTTACACTAGGTTCATTCTATTCAGAAGTAGAAAGAGGAGGACTTGATGTAACTAAACGGCACAACGAAAGAATAAATATGGCCTTAACACAGTGCATCATAGCATTTATAAATTCCGATGCTTTGAGTGAACCAGAAGAGGAAATTGACATAAGTAGACCTAGGGATTTGTCTTATGATTTCTCTCAAATACCAAAGAGAGGATATTATACCTCATTTAGGGATCTCGCAAAAAACAAAATTTTAGAAAATTTCCACCCAAAATTTATTCAACTAAACAGTACAAAAATAATTAGATATAGACTTAGGACACCTGATAAGTGGCATAAAAGTAAAAAGGTGGCGTTTGTATCTGATGGTAAATCTATTTATATACACTCCTCGTCCTACTGTCACCTCAATTACTATCTCAAAGCCATACATCATGGAAAATATATTTATTTTGAGGATCGTTATTCCGATCCCAATGCAACTATTGCATTCGGCTTAGCGGGTGCTGCCTTATCCAACTCAAAAAAAAGTATTGTATTGGACACTACAAATGGAAATATTCAAATAATGGACGATAAAGAAATGTATATCCTTTTAGAAAACCACCAAAGTATTCTAGAGCGTTTTATGAAATCAGAAAGAAAAATAGGAGACATAGAGAAGGCTATTATTATGTTAAACACCAAATTTAAATAAGGCCCTTGCTCCAATCTGCCAACCGACCTGCTCTTAAAATATATGTAGTTTCTCTGCCATTGGGAGAATCCCATCCGGGATTATAACACAAATCAAAAAAAGGCTTCATCCCCAACCGGAATAAAGCCTCTTTTCTTATATATTAAATTAGAAAACTTATTACTTCTTTTCCAAGGTCTGCTTCACAGAAATCACCTCATAAGCCTCAATAACATCGTCCACTTTGATGTCATTATAGCCTTTGATGGAGAGTCCACATTCCGTCTTGTTCTTGGCTTCTTTGATATCCTCTTTATAGCGCTTGAGCGAGGCAATCTCCCCGACGGCGCCTTCCTTGGTAGGATAGATCACGATACCATCTCGAATCAATCGGATATAACTATTACGCATCATCTTACCTTCCGTAACCACACAACCGGCAATAGTACCGATACGAGAAATCTTAAAGACTTCACGCACTTGCACCTGACCAATAATTTTCTCTTCTTCAGTCGGCTCCAATAGTCCTTCAATCGCAGCACGTACTTCATCAATTGCCTCGTAAATGATAGAGTACATTTTGATTTGCACACCTTCGCGTTCCGCTAACTGACGCGCACCTTGTGACGGTCTCACTTGGAAACCAATGATGATCGCATCCGATGCAGAGGCTAAGAGTACATCCGACTCGATGATCTGACCTACTGCTTTGTGGATCACATTTACGGATACCGTATCGATGGACTGCTTGATCAACGCATCTGAAAGTGCCTCGATAGAACCATCCACATCACCCTTGACAATAAGGTTAAGTTCCTTGAAGGTTCCGAGTGCAAGACGTCTACCGATCTCATCCAAACTAATACGTTTCGATGCTCTATTATTTTGTTCTCTTTGGATCTGGTTACGCTTGGTCGCAATAGACCGCGCTTCCTGTTCCGTATCTGTTTCTTTAAACTTCTCTCCCGCTTGTGGAGCACCGTTCAATCCTAAGATCAACACAGGTGATGCTGGACCGGCAGCTTTTACTTTCTTACCTGCCTCATTAAACATGGCCTTGATCTTACCAGAGTACTCCCCTGCTACGATAGAATCTCCTATGTGAAGTGTTCCGTTCAACACCAACATTTTCGTTACATATCCACGTCCTTTATCTAAGGATGCTTCTATCACTGTACCCGTAGAATTTCTATCTGGGTTCGCTTTTAATTCTAATAAATCCGATTCTAATAAAATCTTTTCTATCAGTAAATCTATGTTTGTTCCTTTCTTAGCAGATATATCTTGAGATTGGAATTTTCCGCCCCAGTCCTCTACTAGGATATTCATTTCGGCCAACTGCCCTTTGATCCTTTCAGGATCTGAACCGTCTTTATCAATCTTGTTAATCGCAAAGATCATCGGTACCCCCGCTGCTTGTGCGTGACTGATTGCCTCTTTCGTCTGAGGCATGATCGCGTCATCCGCAGCAATAATGATTACCGCTACATCTGTCACCTTAGCACCCCTGGCTCTCATCGCCGTAAAGGCTTCGTGACCTGGAGTATCTAAGAAAGTAACCTTTCGGTTGTCCTTAGTCTTCACTTCGTATGCACCTATGTGCTGCGTGATTCCCCCTGCTTCTCCACTGGCAACATTCTCACTACGGATATAATCCAGCAGCGAAGTCTTACCGTGATCCACGTGACCCATTACCGTTACGATAGGTGCACGATCCACCAGATCAGCTGGATCATCTTCTATTTCATCTTCATCCTCCTCTTGCTCTTCTGCACTTATAAATTCTATTTCACGATTAAACTCTTCTGCGATAAGCTCTATGATTTCCGCATCCAATCGTTGATTGATAGACACGATAACCCCAAGGTTAAGACAAGTAGTAATCACCTCTGTAACCGAGATTTCAAACAAGGATGCTAAATCAGATACCGAGATAAACTCCGTCAACTGGATCACATCAGTATTCATTGCTTCCGCTGCCGCTTCTTGCTTTTCTCTGGTATTCTCACGGTGTTCTCTTCTGAGTTTCTGGCGTTTCTTTTTTCCACCTCCAGAAATCTTAGCCATAGTAGCCTTGATCTTTTCTTCTATTTCTTTTTGAGAAACTTCTTTTACAATTGGGGCTTTACTCTTATTATTAGATGTATTTCTACCTCTACCGCCGCCGCTTCTATTGTTACCTCCACTGGAGTTAGAGCGCACGTCAGCTACTTTTCTTCTTCTACGCTTACGTTTCTTAGCATCATTAGACGATGCTACAGGTTTCTTGGTATCTTTCTTCTTATCGGCTATTTCTATTTTACCCAATATCTTGAGACCTCTAAGTTCTGGCGTATCGGCCTTTGTTACTTCTTTTTTCTTAGCCGTTGGATTTACTTTAGTGCTAGGTGCTGCCGCTTCTTTCGGAGGCTTTGCATCTTCTTTAGGCGCTTTCACCTCAGGCTCCTTTTTTACTACTTCCTTCTTTGGAGCAGGCTCTACCTTTTTCTTTGGTGTTGATTTTTCTTTAGCAGTAGGGTTGAGGTTTATTTTGCCTAATATTTTTGGGCCAGTTACTTTTGGTCTTTCTGATACTTCCTCTTCCTTTTTGGGAGCTGGAACTTCAGCTACTGGTTCAGGTATTGGCTCTGGAGTAGGCTCAGGTATTGGCTCAGGAGCTGGTGTCTTAAATATTTCTTCCTTCTTAGGGGGTGGTGGAGCGACTTCCTCCTCTTTGATACGAGAGCCAATTTTGAGTGCATCGGCTTGTTCTTTGACTGCCTTGTTGGCTTCAAACTCTTTTAGCAGCACAGGATACATCTCCTCCGTAACTTTGGACGTAGGCTTGTTCTCTATTTCAAAACCATTGGTTTTCAAACAGTCGACAATAGTGCCGATGCCCACATTAAATTCTTTTGCTACTTTGACTAATCTCTTCAAATTGATATTGTTATTATTAAGCCGAGGCTCTTCAATAAGCAAAAACATTTTTTTAAATCGTTACTTGAGTTACATAGGTATCCTACATTTTAATAAAGATGAAATAAAAAAAAGCTTTTGCCAAAATTTTGCACAAAGGTAACGCAATTATATTGCATTGCTACCCATTACCTCCAAAAAGCCCTATAATCTCTTGATTATATGGCTTTTTAGGGCGAATAGTGTCTATAATACCTTTATGGGACTTAAATATATAGAAATAGTCTGTAATCTACGACTATTTTTCTTCGTCAAATTCTGATGCGAGTACTCTTCTGACTTCGTCGATTGTCTCTTCCTCTAGATCCGTTCGTCTCAAAAGCTCCTCTTTATTCAAGTCCAGTACACTTTTGGCACTATCACATCCTATCTCTTTGAGTGCATCTATGATCCATGGCTCTATCTCATCGATGAATTCATCCAAATCAACATCGTCGATTTCGTTCGCATCCTGATTACGGAATACATCTATCTCATAACCCGTCAACTTACTGGCAAGTTTGATATTTGTTCCTCCTTTACCGATCGCCAGTGATACTTGGTCTGAATCTAACGATACAGCTGCTCGCATTGCTTCCTCATCCAAGTCTATACTTGTAACCTTGGCTGGTGTCAATGCTCTTTGGATAAACAGGTTGATGTTACTGGTATAGTTTACGATATCAATATTCTCATTCTTCAGTTCTCTTACGATCCCGTGAATACGAGACCCCTTCATACCTACACACGCACCTACTGGGTCTATTCTGTCATCGTACGACTCCACCGCTACTTTTGCTCTTTCTCCAGGAATACGTACAATTTTCTTGATCGTAATCAAACCATCCTCTATCTCAGGTACCTCTTGCTCCATCAACTTCGCTAGGAAGTCAGGGTGGGTTCTAGACATCACTACTACTGGATTGTTATTACGCATCTCCACCTCCTTGATGACACCTTTGATCATGTCTCCTTTTCTAAGGAAGTCAGCTCTAATCATTTCATTTCTAGGCAGTACCAGCTCGTTACCCGTAGCATCATCCAAAATCAGGATTTCACGCTTGAGTATCTGGTGCACTTCACCGAGTACGATGTCCCCAACACGCTCAGAGTATCGCTTGTGAATTTCGTCTTTTTCAAGCTCCATGATTCTAGAGATAAGGGTCTGACGTGCAGCCATGACTGACCTTCTACCAAAATCGGCTAAGAACAATTGCTCGTAGCACTCTTCCCCTGTCTCGTAATCTTCATCTATGGCATAGGCCTCAGAGATAGACACCATTGCTTGCTCATCCGTCACCTCACCATCGGCTACAATTTCTCGTACTCTCCATAGTTCTATATCTCCATTGGTGTTTACGATCACATCGAAATGCTCATCTGAACCAAATTTTTTCTTTATCAGTGTACGGAATACATCTTCAAGGACACGTACCATCGTAGGACGGTCAATGTTCTTCATGCTCTTAAATTCCGAAAAAGTATCAACTAAATTCAAACTCATAATTAGAAACTTATTTTAACAAATGCCTTTTCAATATTATCAAAATTCAACTCCTTTTGCACGACCACCGTTTTCTTACGCTTCCCTTCCTTGATCCGTTCTTTATATTCTAGGATGATTTTGTCTTCTTCTACTGTGATTAACTCCCCTTCTGTCTTATGCCCCTCATCATCTATTACGGCTAACTTGCGCCCAATGTTCCTAGCGTATTGTCGCTTAAACTTCAGCGGTCGATCTACGCCAGGAGAGGATACCTCTATAGTATACTGCTCATTCATCCAGCCCTGCTCCTCTATCTCCGCCTCCAAGTATCGACTGATCCGTCTGCATCTATCAAAGTCTATCCCTTTATCCGCATCTACATACACCTCTAGCCTACTCGCTCCCGCGCTTTTAATTTCAACGATAAAGCAGTCTTTAAACTCCTCTTCCTCAAATAACTGCAGTATATGTTTTTCGATTTTATCGACCATCGCCATCCCTTTATAAAACAAAAAGAGGGAACTTTTTGAGTTCCCTCCCTTAGAAGATTTGCAAATATAAGCTTTTTTAATTTAAAATACGGAATTTTGTTGAACGTCCTTTTTTAAGGGTATTGTTTGGGGCCTCCCTTACGGGCTACCATCGCCTCTAGTCGCGGCAAATCGCGACTAAAGGCGATGGTAGCCCGCAAGGTCGCGTCGTCCGTTCCTACATCCATGCCTGCGCGCAGCTCAGACGTTGCAATGCAACGCCTCAGCAGCAAACGCACATGGATATACCACTTCCACCGCTAGTCCGCAGCGCGGCGGGGGGCCGAGAGGCAGGATTTTTTAATGAAGAAAATTTGTAGTAAATTCAAGGGTTAAATACTGAGTCTTGTGAATCTAGATAACTACTTAATTCTTATATTCTTTACTGCTTTTTGCTTATCGGCTTGTTCGGAGGATGATCCTAAATTAAAGTTTGCCTACGAGGTATACAATAACAACATGTCAGGCATAGAATTATTCGATGCACTTTCTCATGATCAAAGACTAATGATACAAAAAAAAAATATGTGAAGGATCATCCGTTGACGAAACTCCTGCTCTTGATATATATTTTGGGAGGCCTCGCTCGCAGCCTTTACATGTAGACAACAAAATACGTCAAGTCAAAACTTACCGTCCACCATCATTTTTAGATCTTGCTGACAACACTTATCAAGGCCTAGTTGAATTTAAAGACAATTGCATTGAATCAAGTATGGTATATAACATAGAAGGTTTGCCAATACTTGCTAACTCTGCAGTGATCAAATACCAAAATGGAAAAATTTCAACCTATGGAAAAAAAATATATACCTATGCAGATAGTGCTACTACCATAACATGGCAAAATGAAAAATACTATGCTGGTATAGAATGGAAATATGTTTACAAAGAGAATGCACTTACAAGGACGGAATACAAAAACAATGAATTGACAGGTGATAGTACTTATATTAAGTACAATGCTGATATGATGAGGCAAGATGTCAGAGGCACATATCATTGGAAAACAAGTTATTACACAAGTACAACGATTGATTATTCCTTTTATGAGTAAAACGATTTAAAACAGTTAACACGTAAACTTGAAAAGATCAAGCATATAAGAAATGGTGAAAATCAAGGTTTAAAAGTGAATCATGACAAAGCCTATACTTATTACTCAAATGGATTTTTAGAATCAATAAAAGACTCCAAAGGTAGAGTTGCATTTTTAAACTATTGAAATAAATACTACTACAAATTCTTCAAAGATCAAGACGACTTATTAAATGTGTATAAGTTAAAAAGTCCTCTTATTTATGGACCAAAAAGTGGTGAACTGACTCATTATATCTTTGATGCACATACAAATTTACTCTATTCTAGTTCTCGCAATTTTAGAAGAGTCAGATATTGTCCTCTTTTTGAAGAGGACAACTCATATTTCAAAGAGTATACGTATTTTGAGTAAAGAAAAACTAGTGCAAAAATCAAATATTAAATGAAACTGCTTACAATGTGCACAGAAGTAGCCTTGATGGCAAAGAGCTACACGAGGCATTAATCGAAGAATAAAAACGGATATTATCAGGTATGAAATGAGAAAGAATAAAAGGTTGAAGAAAAATAAATTTCAATATGAACGACAAGATGAAAGTGATTTCAAGATTTTACAGAACAAGATTTTATTATGAGAATATTTAGCCTATTGCTAACAATTATAGTATTTATCAACTGTATTACTAATTCTAACTTTGTTAAGAATATCGCCAGCCTACAAAAAGCAGGATTCTTTCAAGCGTAAGAAAAATTGAGTGCCGAAGAGGTCGCAGATAAAATCATTGCGCAGTTTGAAGGTACTTCCTACTTCAGCAAAAACGACTTCGGAAAGCAAGAATTAGCAAGACTAGATATTACAAAATATATAGTCATATATCCAGAAATATAGCTTTGTAAAGATTGTGATTTTAATAAAAATCTTGTAAAAGGATTTGGCAAAACCTCAAACAATGCATTTAGACCAGCTCAAATTTTTGAGCAATGGAATTCTACAATGGACACCGTCCTGCTTTATTACGCTGCAGAAAATAAGACTGGCTAGATTATGAGGTTGTAGACCATCTTAAGAAGGAATTGCAAGATAAGGACGTTGAATTAAAAAAACTTTAAAAAAGCGATGGAGCGCTATTGAGGATAAATGAAAATCAAACTAAAGTACTCCAAACAGAATTTGGCTGGACGTTTGAATAATAGTGTACTCAAATTTTGAATACGAGAAAAATCCATTAATGAAAATAAAAATCCCGCACGAAGGATAGAAATGATGGCTCTTTTCGAGCCAGTCCGCGTTTGGAGGCGTAGCGTATGCTGGGACCGTAGCGCACGCGGAGTCATGCATAGCCTGGTACCGACACTCGAGGAGTCAAAATTTCAATCGTATTTAAAATTCTTATTATAAGAACAGGCTCCTCCAAGCAAAATCTGTCGGTACGTGCCCAAAAAAAAGAATTTATAAACACAAAATGCCTATTTTTGTTAGATGACTATGATGGTAGAAGACTTACTCCAGCGGGCATTGAGACAGGAATATCTTTCGATAGAGGAAGGGGTGTTTTTATTTCAGAATGCGGCTACTCCGGACTTGACTTATGTGGGGAATGCGCTGCGGCAGATGCATGTGCCCGGCAATACGGTGACCTGGATCATAGATCGCAACTCGAATACGACGAATGTCTGTATAGCGAATTGTAAGTTTTGCAATTTTTATCGTCGGCCGGGGCATGAGGAGGCATATATCACAACCATAGAAGAATATAAGACGAAAATCGAGGAGACTTTTGCGCTGGGTGGCGAACAGTTGCTGCTGCAAGGTGGGCATCATCCTGATTTGGGATTGCAATATTATGTGGATTTATTTAAGGAGCTTAAAAGCTTGTATCCAAATCTGAAGTTGCATGCCCTCGGGCCGCCTGAAATAGCGCATGTTGCTAAGTTGGAACAGGCAAGTCATACGGAGGTGTTGTCTGCGCTGAAGGAAGCTGGCTTGGATTCGCTGCCGGGTGCGGGTGCGGAGATATTAAATGATCGGGTGCGTCGATTGATCTCGAAAGGTAAGTGTGGGGGTCAAGAATGGTTGGATATTATGGCTGCTTGTCATCAGCTAGATATCACGACTTCGGCTACTATGATGTTTGGGCATATAGAAACGGATGAGGAACGGATGGAGCATTTTGTCCGTCTACGTGAGGTGCAGGATATGAAGCCTGCGCATGCGAAGGGTTTTTTAGCCTTTATTCCGTGGCCATTCCAAGATGAAGATACGATACTTAAAAAAATAAAGCGCGCACGTAATGTGTGTACAGGTGATGAATATGTGCGCATGATCGCCATGAGTAGAATCATGCTGCCTAATGTGGTCAACATCCAAGCGAGTTGGTTGACGGTAGGTAAGCCTGTGGCGCAGGTGTGCCTGCATGCTGGCGCGAATGACTTCGGTAGTATTATGATCGAGGAGAATGTGGTGAGCGCGGCTGGTGCGGCTTTCCGATTCACAGCCGATGGTATCCAAGAGGCTATCCGCAATGCAGGGATGGTGCCGCAGCTGAGAACACAGCAATATGAATATCGAGATCTTCCCGCAAACATCATCCAACAATCACTCGACCGTAAGAAAATGATCGTCGACTAAATATTCGTCTTATTTTTGCAACGAAGATTAATTAGCTCCCCTCTATATAGATATAGTAGAGAAGCATGCTTTTTGGTTTGCCTTTTGCATTATTCCGTAATGTAGTGGCTTCTATTGAAGCCAATTTGCACTAAAATTATATCGCTGCGTGGAATATTTAATGGATAAAGTGACCCGTTTTGAGCACTATTTTCCCAAGTCGTCAACGAACTACTTGAAGGAAAAGCACTACCGGTTATATCTATTAAAGAATTTTGTGAAGCATCATTTTTATCGAATGCTGCCTCCAAGGCAACTTATCCAATACGATAAAATTGTTGACGGTAGCCTTCCCATTATCATTGTTAATTATAATCGATATGATACGCTGATGCCGCTGGTAGAATGGCTCATGGGATTGGACACCAAAGTTTCCATCATCATTGTTGATAATGCGTCTAGCTATCAGCCTTTACTCGACTTTTACGATACGCTGGATTTTCCTAATTTGCAAGTTTTGCGATTTGAAGAGAATCACGGGCTGAATAAATTGATTGCGATCAGTCAGACAATGAAGGCTTATGATTACTACGTCGTGACCGATGCGGATCTTATTCCATATGCCGATACTCGAAGTGATATACTAGAGCGCATGAAGGAGATGTTGGTCAAGTATGACGATATTAATCACATTGGTGCCTCCTTGGAGATCAAAGATATTCCTGATCATTATCCGCTCAAGGAGGGGGTGCTCAAATGGGAAGGACAGTTCTGGAAGATTAAACGAGAGGATGGGGTTTTTGAGGCTTTTGTGGATACCACTTTTGGGATGTATAGGAGCAAGAGTCAAGTGATGAAACTTTATCCTGCTTTACGATTGGGTAATCCGTATACGCTCAAGCATGTCGACTGGTATATTGATCCGAATGCGATCACTGCTGAGACGAAGTATACTTTGAAAACGATGTCGTCGGTGTCTACTTGGATGACTCGCCTAAAGGCGAATATTTTAGATTTGTAGGTTTTCGGTTTGGGGCTGCGCTGCGTTCGGTTGAAACACATAGTTCATAGTAGACATAGCTGTTCTCACGTATCGGTGCAAATATAAATTGCTATGCCTTCACTATGTTTTTGTATGTGGTGAAAAAAGGGCTGCGCTGAGTTCGGTTGAAACACATAGTGCACAGTAGGTTACATAGTAGGCATAGCTGTTTCTACTTTAGAATTGCTATGCCTTCTATGCTTTTTCTATGTTTTTGTATGTGGTGAAAAAAAGGCTACTATTAGTTCGGTTGAAACACATAGTTCACAATAGGTTACATAGCAGGCATAGCTGTTCTCACGTATCGGTGCAAGTAAAAATTGCTATGCGTACTATGTTTTTGTATGTGGTGAAAGAAGGGCTGCGCTGAGTTCGGTTGAAACACATAGTTCACAATAGGTTACATAGTAGGCATAGCTGTTCTCACGTATCGGTGCAAGTAATTACTGCTATGCGTACTATGTTTTTGTAGGTGGTGAAAAAAGGGCTGCGCTGCGTGCGGTTGAAACACATAGTTCACAGTAGGTTACATAGTAGGCATAGCTGTTCTCACGTATCGGTGCAAGTAAAGATTGCTATGTCTTTTCTATGTTTTTGTATGTGGTGAAAAAGGCTGCGCTGAGTTCGGTTGAAACACATAGTTCACAGTAGGTTACATAGTAGACATAGCTGTTTTTACTTTAGAATTGCTATGCCTTCTATGCCTTTTCTATGTTTTTGTATGTGGTGAAAAAAGGGCTACTCTAGTTCGGTTGAAACACATAGTTCACAATAGGTTACATAGCAGGGCATAGCTGTTCTCACGTATCGGAACAAGTAAAGATTGCTATGCCTTCTATGCCTTTACTATGTTTTTGTATGTGGTGAAAAAAAGGCTGCGCTGAGTTCGGTTGAAACACATAGTTAAGCCGTTAATTTTTGACTTTTTGTAGTGAAAAAGAAAGCGAATAATGCGAGAAACTTACTCCCAGGAAAAAGTATTGATCATATGCATCGCATCTTTCTTCAAATACTCGTATATCGGAGCAAGCGAATCGGAATTGATCTGCGCCTTGACATAAAGTGAGCCCCTCAAAAAATGAGAAGTACTATCCGTAAGATAAAACTGAAATGGCGTAGCAACGTCTCCTTCGATATTCATCACATTACCATAAACCTTACCAGGCTTACTGACTCTAAAGTCGTCAATATATTCCGCCTTGACACCATGCTTATTAGAAAGCGTATGCGCATCCGTAATTAACTTATCTAACGAATTGACTTTATTTATTTCATAATAACTACAGTGAATAGTTCCATTCAAAGCAGGAACAAAAAGATCAAACCAACATTCATTATCTTGCTTCTCATTAAAGAATAAAGAGTCGCGTATGAATTCTGCATAGTCTGCACCCTCAAAAGAAAAAGGACAAGTATTAGGAGAAACGGTAGAGTATGACCTTTCAGGAAATTCTATTTTTGGATAGCCCCTAGGTTTAGGGTTATAAACGGGTCTATCAGAATCGCAAGCACAAAAGCATACGAAAATCAATAAACCGCAAAACAAAAATATATTATTCTTCATCTATAAGATCAGCTGGATTTGGTAAAGTTACCAATATTTGTTCTATCCTTCTTTTGTTGACCGTAACCACTTTAAAGAAGTAGCCATTACTATTAAAAATCTCTCCAACCTTGGGAATGTATCCAGACAACTCCAACACTAAACCTGCTAAAGAATCGGCATCTCCACGTTCATCATCAAACAATTCGGGTGGAGCAGAAATCACTCGATTCAAGTCATTTAATAAAGTCTTCCCCTCAAAAAGGTAATTGAGTTCATCAATTTTTTTGTACTCAATTTCTCCATCAGAATCAAATTCATCTTTGATATCTCCAATCACTTCCTCTATGACATCTTCAAGGGTGACAATTCCAGAGCTCCCTCCAAACTCATCTACCACAATAGCGATATGTTGTTTTTGCATCTGGAAATCAGCCAACAGATCATCCAATTTTTTTGCTTCCGGTACATAAAATACGTTCGTACGAATTAAACTCTGCCATTCAAATTCAGGATGCTCATTTAAATATGGCAACAAATCTTTTACATATAGGATACCGGTGATGTTATCAAAACTCTCATCTATAATAGGAATACGAGAATAGCCAGATTCTACAGCCGTCGCCAATAGAATGTCAAACTTTTCTCTAAAATCAACAGCGATTACATCCACATAAGATTTAGTAATCTGTTTCACCGGTACATCTCCAAACTTGATGATACCGCGAAGAATACCTTTTTCCTCCATGGCCATATCATCATCTCCAACTGCTAGCTGAATAGCCTCATCTATATCCTCCATAGAGGTTTGCTTGTTGTTGGTTCCATCTACAAGAATGTTTTCTATAAACGAAGTTCCATTAACCAGTATAGCGCTGAGTGGAAATAAAATTTTTGAAAGAATGCTGAGTAAACCGCCGTTTGATCGTGCCACACGCACTCTATGAAGTTGAGCATATACCTTCGGAACGACCTCCCCAAACAAAACCAGGACAAAGGTGACCATCCCGACAGTAATCAAAATCTCAATTAAGCTTACGCAGCGCTCTAAACTGAAATAAGAAAAGGGAGCGTAATTGTTAATAAAGTCGCCACTTCTCTCGAAGAAATTAGCAGGAATCAACAAGTCTAAAAAACGAGCCATCACCAAGATAATCGCAATATTGATCAAATTGTTACTGATAAGTATTGTAGCAAGTAAACTATTAGGATCTTTTAATAGCTTTAGAATTCGATCAGATTTGGAGTCAGAACCATCTTCAAGCTCCTTTATATCAGCGTGTGATAAGGAAAAGTAAGCCACTTCAGAGCTACTTACTAGAGCCGAACCGATGATGAGCACTATCAAAACAAGACCTAAAACCAATACAGTAGAGCTAAACGCTACCAATGGTAGAAAAATAAGAAAAGAGTATAAGTACGGACTTTCGGGTTCAGGTTCCAAATTAGCTAATAATTATTGCCTTTTAAAAACGTTGTTCTAAGCGTAATGTTGCATTATGAAAATTACTAGAAAGGCAAATCTCCTCCATCAGGAACACTAGTATTGGTACTCTTAGGTGTTGAATCCCCGCCGCTAGCATTATCGCCATCTCGCTGAGTAGCATCCCTTTTTTCGAGTGACCTGCAAGTAGAAGCAACCACTTCAGTCATGTATCTATCATTGCCGTCTTTATCCTGATATTTACGGTGGGTCAACTTACCTTCTATGTATACTAAATTTCCCTTCTTGTAATACATCTCGACCATATCAGCCAAGCCTCTCCAGCAAACTATATTATGCCATTCCGTACTGCTCTGAGGGTTGCCATCTTTATCCTTCCATTTCTCATTGGTTGCAATAGAAAATGTTGCTAGGGAAACTCCATTCTCTAGTTTTCTCAATTCTGGATCTTTTCCCAGATTTCCAATAAAGGTTACTTTGTTTAGCATAAGACTTCGTTTTGTACGTGATTAAAATTAACAGACTAAAGTAGTTAAATATCCTTTAAAAACAAAGTTAGTGTCTTAGGAAATCCATACTTATTTAACTTTGATTTATCTACCCACAACCCATTACTGTTACTTAATTCTGATTTCCCAATATCCCAAACGATAGTGTGAATGATCTGGTGGGTTAAGGTTTGCTTGTGCGTGAAAATTGGTTCAGGGCTAACGTCCAAATGAAAGCTAGACTTTATCTCCTTTCTAAGCGTACTTTTTTTCGAGAACTCTTTACCTTCTATTAGTGGCAGCTGATATAGACCCTGCCATATATCTTTACCATTTCTTCTTTGGATATAAATCTCCTTTTCTGTTTGTATCCTAAGAAAGTTGAAATGTCTTATTTTCTTCACCAGCTTTTTCGACTTTATTGGTCTCTGTAAATGCAGATTATGTTCATAGCTTAGGCAAGATTCGGAGAAAGGACAGCTTGTACATAGTGGTTTTTTAGGTAAACAAACAGTCGCCCCAAAATCCATAATTGCCTGATTAAAAGCTGCGGGTTTAGTTTTGTCAAAAATTAGATCCACAAAGTCGTTTATGATCTTCAAACCTTCCTTTGTATCTACAGGCTCGGCAATATCAAAGTACCTACTGGCAATACGAATAACATTGCCATCTACTACGGGATAAGGCAATCCAAAAGCAAAAGAGGAAATGGCTGCAGCAGTGTATTTTCCGACACCTTTTAAGCTAATGATATCATCATGATTGTCTGGAAAAAAACCACCGAATTTTTCGACTACCATTTTTGCACTAAAATGTAAATTACGTGCACGAGTATAATATCCTAATCCTTGCCATAGAGAAAGCAAATCATCAATGTCGGCTGAGGCTAGGGACTGTACTGTAGGAAATCTTTTTGTAATACTAAAATAATAGGGAATAGCTTGGACAGCTCTGGTTTGTTGCAAGATGATTTCTGATATCCAGATTAGGTATGGATCTGAAATATTTTTCCACGGTAGAGGTCTATCATCTGGATCATGCCATGATAAAAGGGTGGGACTAAACTGTTCAAAAATATCTTTGGACATTGCTGCCCAAAGATATAGATTTAAACAATATTACTGATTTTGTAAGGAAAATTCTCTAGCCTCTTCTAGGGAGTTATACTGGGCTATTAATAGTGCTTTCAATTCTTTTCGAGCAAAAAATATTCTACTCTTCACCGTGCCTAGAGGTAATCCTAAGTGATCAGAAATTTCTTGATATTTAAAACCTTGGAAGTGCATGACAAACGGGATACGAGTCCCATCTTCAAGCTTTTCTACCATCTCTGTTATTTCATGATTCATGATATTGGATTCTGCGACATTTAATACAGCATTCTTCCCAGAATTGATATAATAGTCGTTATCCGTCGAGTCCATGATGGTATTTGCTTTCACTTTCTTACGATAATTGTTTATGAATATATTTTTCATTATCGTAAAACACCACGCTTTGAAGTTTGTGCCTGGGCGAAATTTCTCTTTATTGGAAAGGGCTCTGAAAGCAGTTTCCTGAAAGAGATCCTTTGAATCTTCAATATTCTTAGTCAGATTGTAAGCAAACGAGTGCAATACCGAAGAAAGGGCATTAAGTTTTGAGCTAAATTCTACTGTAGACATAATTAAAGAATTTTGATTGTTATTTTGTTTAACCAAATATACAACAGAGTTAAACAAAATACAACAAAACATAGGCTATTAGGAGTCACGAGAAGGTCTAAAAATCTACACTTGGAGCCTAACACACTGTATTATAGGTGTTTGTGTTTTACATTCGAAATGTTAAAGTTTATTATTCTTTCAATAAAAATTGAAAACTGTTATTTTTGAGCTTTAATTAGAAAGTAAATTGTTATCATTAGATAAACAAGATTGGGTATCCAGATGGATATAACAGGCGAAATATCTAAGTTGACTGCAAAGGTCTCTGCGAACTTGGAAAGAAAAACATAAACTGCACCCAGTGCCATTCCGATGGCTAGATGCAGGCCTATACCACCCCTAACTTTTCTACTAGCGATACTAAGACCAAGTAATGATAAAATAAAAGTAGAGAAAGGCTCGGCTGTTCGCTGGCTAATTTCAACACTATATACTTGAGTATTTCCTAAACCCCGCGTTTTTTCTTTCTTAATAAAACGTTGCATTTCGGGAGTGTCCATCATCTCCATTTGATTTTTGTATCGCACAAAATCGCTAGGAGCAATATTGAGAGTGGTATCAAACTTTTCCTTAGTACCTAGTACAAAACGCTCATTGATACCGTCGAAGTACCGTTTTTCATAATCCTCCAACTGCCATTTATTGGGTGGCCCTATCCAATTGGCTTTTTTGCACTTAATGTACTCCACCAGTTTTCCGTTCTCATATTTCTCTATTCGTAAGTCTGAAGCGTATTCTTCTTTTTCCCGATAGTGTCTAATGAATACTTTAGTTTCAGGATCAATGAACATGTGAATATCACGCTTTTTCATTTCATCACTACTTGTCCATATATATTTATGCTCAAAATCAAGGCGCACCTTATTGCCATGAGGAATTAAGATATGATTCGCATATAAGTGAAGAGATACAATAACGCCAGCAGCTATCAAGTAGGGTCGCATAATCCTACGATAACTAACTCCCGCGTTGAGAATAGAGATAAACTCAGAATTAAAAGCCAGTCTGGAAGTAAAAAAAATGACTGCAATAAGTGCGTACAAGGGAATGAGCAAGCCGTTAATATACCAGATAAAGTTTATATAATAGTCAAATATAATTTCTGTGACTGTACAATCCTTTTCTATAAACTTCTCCACCTTGGTACTAAAATCAATAGCAACAGAGATAATTGTAAACAAGAGTAGTGTGAAGCCAAAGGCACCCAGAAACTTCTTGATTATATAAACATCTATTTTTTTTAGCATTACAGTCTTCTACTCATATTTTTTACCATCGTTGATTTCCAAGCAGTAAAACTACCATCTATTATCTTTTCGCGCGCAGTAGTAACTAACCAAAGGTAAAAACCTAAATTATGAATCGTAGCTATTTGACCTGCCAGCAATTCTTTGCATTGGAATAAATGGCGTAAATATGCCTTCGTATGATTTCTACTTACAGCGGTAGTTGCATTTGCATCAATAGCTTCAAAGTTATCTTTCCATTTCGCATTCTTTATATTAATCATTCCTTCGGACGTATATAAAAGACCATGTCTCGCATTTCTACTTGGAAGAACGCAGTCAAACATATCTATACCCAGAGCAATACATTCCAATATATTCATGGGTGTACCGACACCCATTAAGTAACGTGGTTTTTCCCATGGTAGTTCGTCACAGACAATTTCAGTCATGGCGTATAACTCTTCTGCAGGCTCACCGACCGATAAACCACCGATAGCATTGGCGGGGCGATCAAAATCTGCAATCACTCTAGCAGAGTCTTTACGTAAATCTTTGTAAGTAGAGCCTTGCACAATAGGGATCATAGTCTGCTGGTAGTCATATTTTGAATCCGTTTGATCGAAATGATCGCAGCATCTCTTCAGCCATGCATGTGTCAGTTTCAATGATTTTTTGGCGTACTTATAATCACATGGGTAAGGCGTACACTCATCAAAAGCCATAATGATGTCACCACCAATAGAGCGCTGAATATCAATGGCTATCTCTGGAGAAAAGAACAATTTAGACCCATCTATATGTGATCTAAAAGTTACCCCCTCTGGTTTTATTTTTCTAATCTCTCCTAAAGAGTACACCTGATAGCCACCACTGTCCGTAAGCATGGGTCTGTCCCAATTCATAAACTTATGCAAGCCGCCCGCTTTTTCTAAAATTTCTATTCCAGGTCGTAGAAATAAGTGATAAGTATTGCCAAGAATAATTTGGGCTTTGATGTCATTCACCAATTCGTGCTGGTGGACCCCCTTGACCGTACCAATAGTACCAACTGGCATAAAGATTGGCGTCTGAAAAGTGCCGTGATCAGTGGTAACGGAGCCAGCTCTTGCCTTGCTATTAGGGTCTTCGTGTTCTAATTTAAACTTGAGCATATATTGCTAGATTGAAAATCTATGACTATCCAGTTTCATTACGATGGCTACCATGATTGTAAACGCCAACAAGGAAGATCCACCGTAACTTATAAATGGAAGCGGAATACCTATGATAGGCACTAGCCCCATAGTCATCCCTATATTAATAAAAAAATGAAGAAATAAAATTCCAGCAACGCAGTAAATAAACATCCTAGAAAAATCATTGCGCTGACGTTCCGCTAACATCGTAAACCGAAAAATAAAAAAGGTATATAATAATATTATGGCAAGGCTCCCCAAGAAACCTTGCTCTTCTCCAATAGTACAAAAAATAAAATCAGTAGACTGCTCAGGGACAAAATTGAGCTTGGTCATAGTCCCTTGTAAAAAGCCTTTTCCTTTGAATCCACCAGAGCCAATCGCTAGCTTAGATTGCAGGACATTATACAGAGATCCCTGCGGATCACACTTTTGAGGATTGAGCCACACATTGAGCCTATCTTGTTGATGCGGTTTGAGGATATTATTAAAAGCATAGTTTACTGATAGGATAACACCTACCGAGACTACCGCACTAGAGAGACTAAGTATTCCTAAACGAGGTTGACGATAAAGCCAATGGTATACACTCAAGCCCACCAAAACAACTGCGCTTGTACCATATGCATATATTTCAAAACCGTATTGCTGGCATGCGATCATCGCAGCCATAAACAATACAAAACCTAAATAGTAGTAGAGGGTGACAGTTTTTAAGTTCGATATCAGAAAAAAGATTATCAACATCAATACGGCAATCACCGTATTGGAGGTACCTAATAGCATAGTACACAAAAACAAAATAAACAAAACCGTACCTATAATATAGGGTGGTACAGGCATCCCTTCTCTAAAAAGAACCAAAAAAAAAGAGAAAAATATTAAAGCTGACCCTGCGTCAGGTTGAAGTAATATTAACACTACAGGCATTACTAAAATAGCTATTGCGCTAAGTCGTGTCTTTTGATTGCTCAGATCTGAAGAGTAAGAACTCAAAAATGCAGACAGCGCCAATGCCGTCCCAAACTTAGCAAACTCTGAAGGCTGTAAGGAAAATCCACCTGGCAGATTAAACCAAGAAGTTGCCCCCTTAATAGTATTTCCGAATAGGAGTACCCCTATCAGCGCAGACGTGGTCATACCATATATTATAAAAGCTACCGTTCTCCAAAACTTCCATTCTATCACCGTCAACAGAAAAAATACCACCAAAGAAATGCCTATCATTATTGCTTGCTTTCCAGCAGAAGTCTTTAGGACAAAATCCATCCCTGTTTCTGTATAACCATCTCCATAACCTACAGTATATATCATCAACCAACCTACCCCTATAAGGCTAAGGTAAAGCGAAAAGCTTACCCAATCCAATGTACTTAATGATGTTGAATTTCTCTTACTCAAACGGAAATGAAGAATTATACATTTTTGACATAATTGCCAATGCGGTATCAATATTAATAAAATTCAGGCTACCTTTATTATAGCCAGTGCCACAAAAGTAATACGATTCATTCGGATATAGTGGGCAATACGAGTTAAATTGGTACTAAATGGAAAAACAGAAAAAATGGCGGCTAATTTTAGGCAATGCAGATGAAGATGCTCCAGAGTTAGAACAGGATTCCATTGAGCAAGGTATGGATCAAGTTATGGAAGCTCTGTACGATGAAAATCAAGACAGAAAAGGAGGGTTAGGCAAATCAGCGCCCAATGTGAATCGATGGCTAGGGGACATTCGCAAGTACTTTCCAAAATCTACCGTGCAACTACTGCAAAAAGATGCACTTGAGCGACTCGGTTTAGAGCAATTGTTAATAGAACCAGAACTACTCGAATCCTTTGAGCCTGATCTTGACCTTATTGCCACCATCATTTCACTCAATCATCTTTTGCCAGACCGTACCAAAGAGACGGCGCGCATGATAGTGAAGAAAGTTGTGGATGAAATAATGGAGCGACTCAAGTATCCTACTCAAGCGGCTGTAAGGGGCGCACTCAGCAGAGCGCATCGACTACGTAAAAAACATCCGCGCCATGTTGACTGGACCCGAACTATCCGCTCCAATTTAAAAAACTATCATCACGACCTCGGGTTAATTATACCCGATCATTTCATAGAGCAAGGTCGTCGCGGTAAGGCACTCAAGCACGTTTATCTGCTCATAGATCAGAGCGGATCCATGTACGAGTCCATCGTCTATGCAGGGATATTTGGCTCCATTCTCGCCTCTCTCCACACTATAGAAACCAAGCTAATCGTATTTGACACAGAACAACTAGACCTCAGTCACCTGCTAGACGACCCAGTAGAATTATTATTTGGCGCACAGCTTGGTGGCGGTACTGACATAGGTCAGGCGATGCGCTTTGCCCTAGATAAAATGACCAGCCCTTCAGAGACAATTCTCTTTCTGATCTCGGATCTCTACGAAGGCGCATCCGAAGACATATTGCTCCAACAAGTACAAGACGCACAAAATAAAGGCGTACAACTCATTACCCTATTGGCGCTAAACGATAAAGGGAAACCATTTTACGACAAGGAGGTAGCCATCTCTATGGCACAGCTCGGTGCAACCTCTTTTGCTTGCACTCCAGATCAATTTCCAGGGTTACTAGAGGCGGCCTTAGAAAATAAATCCCTTGATACTTTTGAAATGAATGACAATACTTGAATCAATTAAGGAAAATAAAAATGTTTCTTTCAGAGATTTTTTCACCTATTTCAATTCACTGATGCGTTGGCATCACTGAAAAATCTTCCATGCTACTACTAACTAGCAGTAGATCCCTTCCTATATTGTTTATTAACCATCGGGGTCAATATTAATATGCAACGAGCGGTCTCTACGTAAATAATCCATTTTATGCAAATCTTCAGTTTCCAGGGTGGACTTATAGTTAGAAGTTTCCTTTAACCTGTATCACTTAGAATCTGTATTGAATGTGTACTCCCATTGAATTTGCCAGAACAGGCACAAACCGAGCTTATAACTAATTTGTATACACAGCAACCGCAGTAAACAAATAAATGTTACATATCTTGCGGATATAGCAACAAATTAAAAATAAATGTAATAAACATTAGAATATTTAAAACATTTGTTTTAATATTGCATCAGATAAAACAAAAAGTATTAAACAAGTAATATTCAAGTATTTTAAAATTTATAAATTATGTCTAAAGAACGAGAAGAAAAACTAAAAGCGCTAAAGCTTACCGTCGATCGCTTAGAAAAAACGTACGGTAAAGGCATTGTCATGACTCTAGGAGATCACAAAGTAGTGGATATAGATACTATATCTACGGGATCGCTAGGACTAGATATTGCATTAGGTATCAACGGACTTCCAAGAGGAAGAGTAGTTGAAATTTATGGTCCAGAATCTTCAGGTAAGACAACCCTCGCTATTCACGCAATAGCAGAGTGTCAGAAGAAAGGGGGAATGGCAGCGTTCATCGATGCAGAGCACGCATTCGATAAAAACTATGCAGAAGCACTAGGGGTAGATACCTCTAACCTGTTGATTTCTCAGCCTGACAATGGAGAGCAAGCACTAGAGATAGCAGAAAACTTGATTCGTTCAAGTGCGATAGATATTCTAGTTATTGATTCTGTAGCTGCACTTGTACCGAGAGCAGAGATAGAAGGAGAAATGGGAGATTCCAAGATGGGGCTACAGGCAAGATTAATGTCTCAGGCGCTTAGAAAACTAACTGGAGCAATTGGAAAAACGGGATGTTGTTGTGTATTCATCAACCAGTTGAGAGAGAAAATCGGCGTTATGTTCGGCTCACCCGAGACGACAACAGGCGGCAACGCGCTCAAATTCTACGCCTCCGTGCGGCTTGATATCCGCCGCATTGGCGCGCTCAAGGACCGGGACGAAGTGGTGGGCAACGCCACCCGCGTGAAGGTCGTCAAAAACAAGGTGGCCCCACCTTTCAAACAGGTTGAATTTGACATCATGTACGGCGAAGGCATCTCCAAGAACGGCGAACTGCTCGATCTGGGCGTGAAGGCCGGGATCGTCGAAAAGTCCGGCGCTTGGTTCAGCTACGGCGACGAACGGATCGGCCAAGGCCGCGAAAATTCAAAAACCTTCCTCAAGGACAACCCCGACATCGCCAATGATATCGAGGACAAAATTCGCGCCGCTCACGGGTTGGACTTTGATCTCCCCGAGGGTGAGGCCAAGCCAGACCCGGCTCAGGACGACGAAAGCCTCGTCGACGGCTAAATCAAAGGCACATACAAGACTGTTTAAGGGAGGGCCGACGCGCCTTCCCTTTTTTCGTTTCGCCCAACCTTTTTGGTTTCGCATAGACACCTCGCGGCCACAGGGCTATCCCAAACCAACCTAGACCCCAAACCAGTGAGACCGCCATGACCAGCCTAGCCGACATCCGCTCGACCTTTCTGACCTACTTTCAGAGCCAAGGTCACGCGGCCGTGGCCTCCAGCCCGCTGGTCCCGCGCAATGACCCCACTCTGATGTTCACCAACTCAGGCATGGTGCAGTTCAAAAACCTGTTCACCGGGATTGAAACACGCGACTACACCCGCGCCACCACCAGCCAAAAATGTGTGCGCGCAGGCGGCAAACACAATGACCTCGACAACGTCGGCATGACCGCCCGGCACCTGACGTTCTTCGAGATGCTCGGCAACTTTAGCTTTGGCGACTACTTCAAATCCGACGCGATCCCCTTTGCATGGGACATGGTCACCAAAGAGCTGGGCATCCCCGCCGAAAAACTGCTGGTCACAGTCTACCACACCGACGACGAAGCAGCTGATCTGTGGAAAAAGGTCGCAGGCCTCCCCGATGACCGTATCATCCGCATTGCCACCGACGATAATTTCTGGCGGATGGGGCCAACCGGGCCATGCGGTCCCTGCACCGAGATTTTCTTTGACCACGGCGACCATATCTGGGGCGGCCCTCCCGGCAGCGCGGAAGAAGACGGCGACAGGTTCATTGAAATCTGGAACCTCGTGTTCATGCAGAACGAGCAACACGAGGACGGCTCGCTCACGCCATTACCCAAACAATCCATCGATACAGGCATGGGGCTTGAGCGTATTTCGTCCTTGCTTCAGGGCACCAACAACGTGTTTGAAACCGACCTGATGATGGCACTGGTCGACGCCTCGGCCCATGCCACAAACACAGGCACCGATGACAGCATCCTGACGCACCACCGGGTCATCGCCGACCACCTGCGCTCAACCTCGTTCCTCATCGCCGAAGGGGTGCTACCCTCCAACGAAGGGCGCGGT
>ENA-ORXT01001160-ORXT01001160.1-marine-metagenome-genome-assembly--contig:-NODE-1160-length-36669-cov-5.103739_pt1 | contig 36669 bp, 31 predicted proteins | sample MGYA00237868_ERZ511482 | MGnify/ENA metagenome assembly ERZ511482 | reverse complement strand
TCTTGCTGTTGTCGTCGCCCGCCGCGTCGTTATACGTCTTCTGGTTCAGGATAGCGTCGAGCGCAACGGCGGTCTTGCCGGTCTGGCGGTCGCCGATGATCAGTTCGCGCTGGCCGCGCCCGATCGGGATCAGGGCGTCGATGGCCTTCAGGCCCGTCGCCATCGGCTCGTGCACCGACTTGCGGGGGATGATGCCCGGGGCCTTGACCTCGGCGCGGATACGCTCGGAGAACTCGATCGGACCCTTGCCGTCGATCGGCTCGCCCAGCGCGTCGACGACGCGGCCCAGCAGACCCATGCCGGCGGGAATGTCCACGATGTCGCCGGAGCGCTTGACCGTGTCACCCTCTTTAATGCCACGGTCGTCACCGAACAGCACGACACCGACATTGTCGGCTTCGAGGTTCAGCGCCATGCCCCGGATACCGCCGGGAAATTCGACCATCTCGCCGGCCTGGACATTATCGAGGCCATGGACACGGGCAATACCATCGCCCACGGTCAGAACGCGCCCGATCTCGGAGACTTGCGCCTCCTGACCGAAGTTCTGGATCTGCTCTTTCAGGATTGCGGAAATTTCCGACGCCTGGATACTCATCACGAAGACTCCTTCGGCTCAGTGTTCTTTCATGGCGAGTTCGAGACGTTCGAGCTTCGACTTGAGCGAAGCATCGACCATCTTGCTGCCGACTTTTACGATAAGACCCCCCAGCAGGGATGGATCGACACGTGCGTCGATCTTAACATCCTTGCCGAAGGAAGATTTCAGGTTCTGCGCCAGGGCATCACGCTGCATGTCGCTCAGCGGCTTGGCCGAGATGACCTCCGCCGTTTCCTCGCCCCGTTCCTCGGCCAACAGGGCCGAAAACCCCGCCATGGCATCGGGGAGCAGGCCGAGCCGGCCCTTCTGGGCCATCAGCCCCACGAACTTGCGGGTCAGATCCGACGTGCCGAGTTTCTCGCCGACCTGCGCCATAACGGCACCCTGCTGGCCCCGCGAATAGGCCGGGCTGGCGATGACCCCGGACAGTTCGGCATTGTCCCGCAGGACCCCGCCGAGCGTGTCGAATTCGGAGGCGACGGTATCGAGCGATCCGGACGCCTTCGCGAGATCGAATATCGCGGAAGCGTAGCGACCGGACGCACCGGAAAGCGAAGCGGCTGACGACAAGACGACCTCATGCGCAGGTTTCAGAATAATGTGACGCGCTCTGTCCAGCGCCGCGCGGACGATTAGCACAGCCCCGACAACGATGACAATACGCCGTCGCCCGATTCTTGCAGTCTTTCGGTCGCAGTTTCGACAATAGCGGCCCCGAACGTCATACCGCAGTGCAGCATACCCCTTGGTTGCAGCGGGTCGCGGGGCCTCGGGACGGGTCCGCGAGATTCTTTGCGGGCCTGAACGATATCGAAGGATTCGGGCACGCCGTCGTCGCGACGCTCGCCGCATCGGCGATTCGCCGCGTCGGCTTTCCTCGCCCGGCGGTCCGACGGCGGCACGCGGTGCGGTGGCCGTCTTGCGAGCAGGCGCGTGACGGGCCTGCCTCCTCAGAGAAACGAGTACGGGTCCACGTCGAAGATCACGCGCACGCCGGACGGCACCTTCACCTTCTCGCGCCAGGCGGGGACGTGCCGCGCGTGGTCGACCCGGCGGGCCATGCGCAGCAGCATCCGCACCCGGTGCTTGCCGCGCAGCATGGCGTAGGGGGCCGGGGCGGGGCCGAAGATGTCGATACCGGCCTCCGTCAGGAGGGTCCCGGCGGCGGCGAGGTCGCGGGCCACCTGCCACACCCTCTCCTCGTCCTCGCCCTGGACGATGATGGCGATCAGGCGGGTATAGGGCGGCATGCGCGCCTGCTGGCGTTCCTCCGCCAGGCGCTGGCGAAAGCGGGGGGCGTCGCCGCCGAGAATCGCCTGGAGCACGGGATGGTCGGGCATGGAGGTCTGAAGCATCGCGCGGCCCGGCTTCTCGGCCCGCCCGGCCCGGCCCGCCACCTGATTGAGCAACTGGAAGGTCCGCTCCGCCGCGCGCAGGTCGCCCCCCGCCAGCCCCAGATCGGCATCGACGACGCCCACCAGTGTCAGCAGGGGAAAGTTGTGCCCCTTCGCGACGATCTGGGTGCCGACGACGATATCGGCCCCCCCGGCGGCGATGGCGGAGATCTGGTCCTGAAGCGCGCGGGGGTCGGGGGTCTGGTCGCTGGAGAGCGTCTCGACCCGGGCCAGCGGGAATCGCTCGCGCGCTTCCTCGGCGATTCGCTCGACGCCGGGGCCGCAGGCGGCCAGGCTGTCACCCGTGCCGCATTCGGGGCAGACCTGCGGGAACGGCTCGCGCCAGCCGCATTGGTGGCACAGCAGAGTGCCGCGCGCCCGGTGCTCGACCAGCCACGCCGAACATTGCGTACAGCCCGCCCGCCAGCCGCATTTGCGGCACAGCGTCAGGGGCGCGTAGCCACGGCGGTTGAGAAAGTACAGCGCCTGTTCGCCCCGGGCGATCACGTCGCGCGTCGCCCCGACCAGTTCGGGCGACAGCCATGTCCCCTTCTCCGGCGGATCGGCGCGCAGGTCGATGGCGCTGAGGAAGGGCAGGATCGCGGGGCCGTGCCGCTCGCGCAGGGTCAGGCGGCGATACTTGCCCGCATCCGCGTTGATCGAGCTTTCGAGCGACGGCGTGGCGGAGGCGAGGACGATGGTGCATTTCTCCTGCGCCGCCCGCAACACGGCGATATCGCGGGCCTGGTAATGCACGATATCGTCCTGCTTGTAGCTCTGGTCGTGCTCCTCGTCGACGACGATCAGGGCCAGATCCGAGAACGGCAGGAACAGCGCCGAGCGCGCCCCCGCCACCACCTGCGCCTGCCCCCGGGCCACCGCCTTCCACGCGCGGCGGCGGGCGGCGGGGGTGACGCCGGAATGCCACTCGACGGGGGGCGCGCCGAACCGCTCGCGCATGCGGCGGATGAAATCGGCGGTCAGCGCGATTTCCGGCAGCAGGATCAGCGCCTGCCGCCCCGCGCGGATGCAGGCGGCGACGGCCTCCAGATACGTCTCGGTCTTGCCGGACCCCGTGACGCCGTCCAGCAGCAGCGCCTCGAATGTGCGGGCGGCGATCGAGTCGGTCATCGCCTCGCTCGCCTCGGCCTGTTCGGCGTTCAGCTTGGCCACCCGGAATTGCGGGTCGAGCCGGGGCGGGGGGCGGTCCTGCGGGGCCTGCCGCACATCCAGCGCGCCCGCCTCGACCAGGCCCTTGACCACCCCCGCCGACACCCCCGCCTCGCGCGCCAGATCGGCGGCGGAGAGGCCCGGCGCGGCGACCACGGCCTCCAGCACCCGGCGGCGCGCGTCGGTCAGGGTCTGCGGCTCGCCCGCCCCCCGCACCAGCACGACGCGCGGCGTCTCGGGTTCCAGCAGCCCCGGCGCGCGGGTGGCCTGCCGCAGCATCATCCCCGGCGGCGTCAGGGTATAGCGCGCCGCCCGGTCGACCAGCCCGCGCATCGCCTCCGGCATCGGCGGCAGGTCAAGGCGGCGCAGGATCGGCTTCAGCTTCAGCGCATCCCCCGTCCCCTCCCCCCAGACCACCCCGATCGTTTCCCGCCCCGACACGGTCACGGCGACGTAGTCCCCCGGTGCCAGCGGCTCCGCACTCAGGTAGTCGAGCGGACCGGGCAGCGGCAGGGGCACCATGACGGCAAAGGGCCGCGCATCGGGATCGGTGAAGAGGTCGGCGGGCAAGGGGAACTCCTGTTGGCCTCGGTCGGCTGATCTTTCTCTGCGCGGGACGGTGCGGAGCAATATCGTCGCTTCATAATGCATACGGGAAGGGGCGACAAACAAGAACGAAAAGAGCACGGCCACCGGGCCACAAATTTCTCCGCCTGCTCCTCCTGCGGTATGGCTACCGACTCCCTTTTCCGTTATCGTTGCGGTAACCTTCATCCCTTCCGACAGGACCGTACCCGTGAAGTTCTTCATCGACACCGCAGAGATCGACGAAATCCGGGCGCTCGCCCCTTCCGGCCTGGTCGACGGGGTGACGACGAATCCCTCGCTGATCGCCAAATCGGGACGCGATTTCAAGGAAGTGGTCGCGGAGATCTGCGATGTCGTCTCCGGCCCGGTCAGCGCGGAAGTCACCGCGATGGAGAGCGACGCGATGATCGCCGAGGGCAAGGAACTGGCGAAGATCGCGGACAATGTCTGCATCAAGCTGCCGCTGACCTTCGACGGGCTGGTCGCCTGCCGCGCGCTGGTCGATGACGGCCACGATACCAACGTGACCCTGTGCTTCTCGGCCAATCAGGCCCTGCTCGCGGCCAAGGCCGGGGCGACGTATATCTCGCCCTTCATCGGGCGGCTCGACGACATGGCTATCGACGGGATGGAGCTGATCGAGGAAATCCGCACGATCTACGACAACTACCTGTTCGACACCCAGATTCTCGCCGCCTCGATCCGCACGGTCAACCACGTGAAGGCCTGCGCGCTGGCCGGGGCCGATGTCGGCACCCTGCCCCCGGCGACGCTGTATGCCCTTGCAAAACATCCGCTTACGGATAAGGGTCTGGATGCGTTCATGAAGGACTGGGCGAAGACGGGACAGTCCATCCTCTGACATGGCCACCCTGATACGGGCCATGCCCCGACACGGGGACGACGGTGAAGACGCCATAAAAAGACGATAAAAAAGACGAGGGATCGAGGGCATGTCGACAGACGGAACAGGCAGCGAGGCGCTGGAGCGCACGCCGAGGCGGGCAAAACTGGGGCGCAATGCCGTGCGCAACTACATTCTCGAAAACCCGGCGGTCGTGCTGGACGATGCGGAGGTCTCCGCGAAGCTGGTCGAACTGGCGGGGCAACGCTACGGCAGCAATGTCGTCAGCCTGCAGACCGCCGTGATGGCCCGCATGCGCGAACGCCTGCGCGCGGTCGAGATCGAGCGCGAGGAGATGCTGGATGCGGCGGAGGCGAATCTGGTCTCGATGAACCAGGTCAACGACGCGATCCTGCACATGCTGGAGGCGCCGACCTTCCAGGACTTCATCGATATCGTCGGCAGCCAGTTCGGCGAGTTGCTGGTGGTCGATTCGGTGCGCCTGTGCGTCGAGACGCCCCCGGCCAAGGATCCGGAGCGGTCGGGCGATATCGGCACGCTCTGCCCCATCGCCCCCGGTTCGGTGAATGCGTTCTTCCACGGCGCACCCTGGGGCGTGTCGCTGCGCGCGGTCGAGGAGCCGACCCGGGCGCTGCACACGGATGGCGAGATCGAATCGGAGGCGCTGGTGCGGCTGGATTTCGGCCCCGGCTCGCAGCCCGGCGTGCTGCTGTTCGGCGCACGCGACTCCGACCGCTTTCACGAGGAACAGGGCGGGGATCTGCTCGTGTTTCTCGGCGGTGCGGTCAGCCGGGTGATGCGCCACTGGCTGGACGAGCCTGAAATCGTCTGAGTGATCTCCCCGCTCCGCATCGAGCGCGGAGCGGAGAACCCGCCATGCCGGAAACCGCCCTCACCCTCGTCGACGACTGGATGCGCGCCCTCGTGGTGCGGGGGACGAGTCCGGCGACGCGCGAGGCCTATGCCCGGGATGTCTGGCGCTTCATCCGGGCGCTGGGCGATCCCGCCAATATCACCGCCGACGACCTCGGCGCGGTGACCCGGATGCAGATGCGCCGCTGGATGGCCGATCTCCGCCGCGAGGGGCTGTGCAAGGCGACCGTCGCGCGGTCGCTGTCCGCCGTGAAGAGCTTCTACACCCATGCCGGCGATGCCCACGGCATCCGCGCCGATGTCGTCCGCGCCGCGCGCGGCCCCCGCCCTCCCAAGCCCCTGCCGCGCCCCCTGAGCGAAAAGGATGCGGCGGCGGTGCTGACGATGACGGGGCTGGACAGCGCGCATGAATGGGTCGCCCTGCGCGATACGGCGATCCTGACGCTGCTGTACGGTTGCGGGTTGCGGCGGGCCGAGGCATTGTCCCTGCGCGCCGGGGCCGTGCCGCTGGGCGAGACGCTGCGGATCACCGGCAAGGGCAGCAAGCAGCGCCTCGTCCCCGTGGTTCCCGTGGTCCGGCAGGCGGTAGCGGCCTATGTCGCCGCCTGTCCGCATGCATTGGAGAAGGACGGCCCGCTATTCGTCGGGGTGCGGGGCGGCCCACTGAACCCGCGCATGGTCAGCGGCGCGATGCAGACGATCCGCGCCGCGCTCGGCCTGCCCGACAGCGCCACCCCCCACGCCCTGCGCCACTCCTTCGCCACGCATCTGCTGAGCGCGGGCGGCGACCTGCGGGCGATCCAGACGCTGCTGGGCCATGTCAGCCTCTCCAGCACCGAACGGTATACCGAAGTGGACGAGACGCGGCTGCTGGAAGCCTACGAACAGGCGCATCCGAAGGCGTTGTAGCGTCATCCGGAAGAATGCCCCCCCGCCCCGGACACCGATCCGGGGCCTCGTGGAGCGGTCTCTGTTTCGGGCCGCCGGTATCAGTCCAGCCCCTCGGCCTTCAGCGCCGCCTCGATGCGGGGAATGTCCTCGGGGTTGTTCAGCTCCCAGAAGACGCGCCCGCGCCCCTCGACCTCGACGCAGCGGATCGGGATGCCGGTTTCCAGGAACCGCAACTGCTCCAGCCCCTCCAGCGTCTCCAGCGGTCCCGGTTTCGCGGCCGCATAGGCGCGCAGGGCGGCGGGGGTGTAGGCGTAGAGGCCGACATGGTGGAACACCGGCACGGGCGCACCGGGGACCGGGGGCGTCGGCAGGAAGGGAATGACTTCCTTCGAGAAGTACAGCGCCGACATATCCGCCCCGAAGACGGCGGTGGTGCCGCCCACCCGGCCCGCCCGGCGATCCTCGACGAAATTGGTGTAGGTCCGCAGGTCGCAGCGCAGCACCGGGGTCGCGACCGCCGGCCCGTGCGCCATCGCGTCGATCAGCGCCTCGACGAACCAGGGCGGGGTCAGCGGAGCGTCGCCCTGGAGATTGACGACGATATCCGGCTCCTCGCCCCGCACGCGCAGGGCATCGACGCAGCGTTCGGTGCCGTTGGCGCAGGCTTCGGCGGTCATCGTCACATCGGCCCCGAAGGCCCGCGCGGCATCGGCGATGCGGTCGTCGTCGGTGGCGACCGTCACGGCATCGACCCCGCGCACCGCCATGGCCGCCCGCCAACTGCGCTCGATCAGCGTCATCGCCGCCCCGCTCGCCCCGGTCAGGGTCGCCAGCGGCTTGCCGGGGTAGCGGCTGGACTTGTAGCGGGCGGGGATGACGATCAGGGTGGACATGGGCGGCCTTTCGCGCGGGGAGCATGAGCCGTGTTATCCCACCGCGCCGCCGGGGTCATCCGCTATCGCCATTCCCGCCGCCGGCACTAGCTTGCCCGTACAGCAACGACACCCTTCAGAACGGACCCTTCCCCATGACGCAAGACGATGCCGCCGCCATGACGCGCGCCGACGGGGATGACGGGGCCGCGTTCCGCGCCTGTTTCGGGTCCTTCGCCACCGGCGTCGCGGTCGCCAGCTGCCGCGCCGACGCGCAGGGCGGCGGGACGGCGATCACGATCAACTCGCTGACCTCGGTTTCCCTCGACCCGCCGCTGGCGCTGTTCTGCCTGGAGGGCAGTTCGAGCACGATGGAGGCGTTTCTGCGGGCCGGGCATTTCGCGCTGAACATCCTCGCGCGGGACCAGCAGGCGATCTCCGACCGCTATGCCCGCGCGCATGTTCCCGTAGAGGGGGATTTCGGCGACCCGTGGCGCTCCGGCGCGCCGATCCTGAAGGGGGCGCTCGCGGTGGCCGATTGCGAGCTGCACGATGTCCATGGCGGGGGTGACCACCGTATCCTCGTCGGGCGGGTGATCGAGGCGGGGTGGCGCGAGGGGGCCGCGCCGCTGCTGTACTGGCGCGGCGGCTACGGCAGCATCGGCGATTCGGCGTCCTGATCCGGGGCGATGACGAGGGTGCCGAGCGCGCCCGATTCGATCGTCTTCCGATCCGTCGACATCGGCACCAGATCGCCCGACCGCCACAGCGGCGCGAGGTTGTCGTAGTATTCGGACAACGGATGCCCGACGGCCCCGGTCGACACGATGAACATCGACCGGTCCAGATCCGCCAGATCGAACACCGCCCGCAACCCCGAAGCGTGGACATTGGCATAGGGGTCGGGTCCGCTATGGGTCATCGCCCCCCGGTTGAGGGTGTAGTCGCCGCCGCTCGTCTCGTGCTCGATATTCACGATGGACCCGAGGGACAGGTCGATGCCCGCGATGGTCGTGCCCACATCCCCCAGCGTGCTGTGCCTGTGCAGCGCCCGGTGCGCGGCCCCCCAGCGCCACTCGTCGATCTCTGCGCCGTAGCGCGCGGCGAGGGTCGTCAGGGCCGTGTCGATGGCGGCGGCGGCGATGTCGCGGCAGGTCTCGGTCCCGTCGGTGCCGATATCGTCGCACCAGCGCCCGGCATCGTCGATATCGCGGTACACCCGCTCGATGAACAGCGGGCGCGATCCCCTGTAGTATTCGGATAACGGCCCCAGTTCGTCCCCCGCGACCCCCGCGACCAGCGCATCCAGCCACGCCGTGAAGATCAGCCCCTCCGGCCCGCGTTCGCTCATGGACCCGTTCCAGTCGCGCAGACGGTCGAGCGCATCGGCGCGCAGGGGGTGGGCATCGGCGTCCTCGCCGCTGTCCCAGACGCCCTTTCCGACCAGGGGCGCGATGGCGCGGGCCATCTCGGACACCGAATCCATCTGCAGGGCGCGAAAGCTCTCGACGCTGTGGGCCTCGCGCGCATCGAGCTGCTTGATGATGCGGTTCAGGCGATAGGGGGCATCCCAGTCGAAGGACAGGTGCCGGGGGAATTCGGCGTTCCCGACGCGGTTGTTCGCGTTCGCCACCGCCCCGCTCGCCGGATTGATGATGCGCGGCAGGGCGGAGGGTTCGATCCAGCCGATCCAGTCGTCGTCGTCCTTCCACCCCGGCGTCGGCACGCGGCCCTGGATGCGGCTCGTCAGGCGGCGCAGCGGCACGCGCCCCACGACCCCCATGCCGACCGTCTTCGCATCCGCCACCACCAGATTGAGGGCGGGCGCGACATAGGTATCGGCGGCGCGCAGGGCCTCGGCCACGGTGCCGGCCCGGTTGAGGGCGACCAGCGCCTCGAAACTGGTATCGTCGTCGGTCAGGGCGGTCCAGGCGAGGGACGGCACGTGGTTGCGCGGCGTCACGGCGGCCAGCCCGGCCACGGTGATCGGCAGGACCGGGCCGTGCCGGGTGCGCTGCACCGTGATCCCGACCGGTGCCGCGCCGTCGATGCGGATCACCTCCTCGCGGCTCTCGAACGTCTCCCACCCGTCCGGCGTGCGATAGCGGGTCGGGTCTTCGGGGTCGACCTGCTCGACGAACACGTCCAGATCGTCGATCTCGGCGGCGGTGATGCCCCAGGCGATGCGGTCGTTGCGCCCGATGACGATGGCGGGCAGGCCCGGCAGGCTGGCCCCGATCAACTCGATCCCCGGCCCGCCGACCTGCACGGGGTGCCAGATGCCGGGGGCCGTCAGCGGCAGGTGCGGGTCCGATGCCAGCAGGGGGGCGCGGCTGGCCGTGTGCCGCCCGTCCACCGCCCAGGCGTTGGAGGCCCCGGCGGCGCGCTCGTCGGTCAGGTCGCCGAGGGCGAAAAGCGGTGCATCGGGCATTTCCTGCCCCCCGGCCTTCACCAACGGCAGCGCCCCGACCCCCTGCCCCGGATATTCCGGAAAGAGGTCGTGCACCTGCTGCGGTTCCAGCCCCAGCAGGAACCGGCCGCGCTTGACCTCCTTGGCCAGGGCGCCGCGCGAAATCTGGAAGGCCATCCCCTTCAGGATCGACAGGGAATCGGCGGGCACCCACTCGTCGATATCGCCGCCGAAGACATAGAATTCCGGCGCGCCCCGCCCGTGGCCCTCGTCCTCGTTCTGGCGGATGCGGGCATTGACCCCCGCCGCATAGGCCTCCAGCACGTCGAGCGCCTCCTCGGACAAGGCCCCCAGCGCACGCTCGGCATGGCCGTCCATGTCCAGCGCGCGCATCAGCCGGTCGGTCGACAGCGCGCGCACCCCGAACCGCTCGGACAGGCGGCCCTGGGCCAGACGGCGGGCGACATCCATCTGCCACAGCCGGTCCACCGCATGGACATAGCCGAGTGCGAACCACGCATCATGGGGGGTCTTGGCGAAGATGCGGGGGATGCCGTGGGCATCGCGCACGATCTCGACCCGCGCGTCGATCCCGGCCATCCGGTGCGTGCCTGAGAACCGGGGCAGCGAGAACGACGCGAGCATGTAGACCGCCAGCACCGCGCACAGGGCCAGTATCACGCCCCCGGCGAACGTCTTGCGTAGGATGCGCCATACTCCAGCCACCTGATGCTCGCTCCTGTCCGGTCGATCGCGGAAATTCGGGCCTTGACCTCGCGGGATGCAGGGTCATGGTTTCGCGCCGGGGCATGCGCCACCGGGTCTGCGGGTTCCATGCGTCAGGATGCGGACCTGTTTCAAGAAGATAACACCACGGGAGTTTGGAAATATGGCGAAAGTCTCCTTCATCGGTCTGGGCGTGATGGGGTATCCGATGGCCGGATACCTCGCGAGGAACGGCCATGACGTCACCGTCTACAACCGCACCGGCGCGAAGGCGCAGGCCTGGGTGAAGGAATACGGCGGCAGTCACGCGGCGACCCCCGCCGAGGCCGCCGAGGGGTGCGATTTCGTCATGGCCTGCGTCGGGAACGACGACGACCTGCGCTCGATCACGACCGGCGAGGGGGGCGCGTTTGCCGCGATGAAGAAGGGTGCCGTCTTCGTCGACCACACCACCGCTTCGGCCAAGGTCGCGCGCGAACTGCACGCCGCCGCCGGGAAGGCGGGCTTCGAGTTCGTCGACGCGCCGGTATCGGGCGGTCAGGCCGGGGCCGAGAACGGGCAGTTGACCGTGATGTGCGGCGGCGACGAGGGACCCTATGCGAAGGCCGAGCCGCTGATCGACCATTATGCCAAGTCCTGCAAGCGTCTGGGCGACTCGGGTGCGGGCCAGTTGTGCAAGATGGTCAACCAGATCTGCATTGCGGGCCTTGTCCAGGGTCTGGCCGAAGCCCTTGAATTCGCGAACAAGTCGGGTCTGGACGGTCGCGCCGTGGTCGATGTGATTTCCAAGGGGGCCGCCCAGAGCTGGCAGATGGAGAACCGCTACGAGTGGGTGCTCGACGGCGATTTTCAGGACAACAAGGGCTTCGCCGTCGACTGGATGCGCAAGGATCTGGCGATCTGCCTCGAACAGGCGAACGAGGTCGGCGCGCAATTGCCCGTCACCGCACTGGTGGACCAGTTCTATGCCGACGTGCAGTCGATGGGCGGCAACCGGTGGGACACGTCGAGTCTGGTGATGCGGCTGAACAAGTAGGATAGGGCCGAAGCCCCGGGCAGCGATCCGGGGCCGAACAGGTCGCGGGCCATCGAGGACCCGGGTCTTCGCCCGGGACGGGGCGAGCCGCGAGCGCCCTACCCCATATCCACGACCACCTTGCCCGTCGCGCTGCGATCCGCCAGCAGCGCGAGCGCATCCGGCGCGCGTTCGAACGGCACGATATCCGATACCAGCGGACGAATCGCGCCGCTGGCGGCCCAGCCGAGCAGGCGTTCCAGACTCTCCCGCACCGCGCCGGGGCATTTCGGGAAGTAGTCCCCCCACCAGAACCCGATCACGTCGATATTCTTCACCAGCAGATGATTCGCCTTGAAGGCGGGCACGTCGCCGCTGGCGAATCCCAGCGGCAGCACCCTCGCCTCGAACGCCGTCACCCGCATCATGGCGTCGGACAACTCGCCCCCCACCGGGTCGAGGATCACATCCATGCGCGCCCCCCCGGTCCGCTCCAGCACCGCATCGCGCAGGGCATAGCCGCTCAGATCGAATTCGGAGGGGTCGAGCACATGCACCGCCCCCATCGCCCGCGCCGCCTCGCCCTTCGCCGCCCCGCGCGCGATGGCGAGGACCCGCGCCCCCATCCGCACCCCGATCTCGACCGCCGTGAGGCCGACGCCGCCCCCGGCCCCCCCGACCATCAGCCACTCGCCCGGTTTCAGCCGCGCCCGCCGCGCCAGTGCCAGCTCGGACGAGCCGTAGGCGATGGGGATGGCCGCCGCCGGGATCGAGTCCAGCCCCTCCGGCACCGGCGCACAGGCGGCCAGCGGCGCGAGGACCACCCGCCCCAGCCCGCCATGCCCGCAATAGGCCACCACCCGCTCCCCTACGAGCGCCGATTCGCTGCCCGCGCCGACCGCCTCGACGATGCCGCAGATTTCGGCCCCGGGAGCGAAGGGAAACGGAGGGGTGGACTGGTACGTCCCCTTCACCAGCAGCAGGTCGGCGAAGTTGATCCCGCAGGCGAGCACGCGAATGCGCGCCTCCCCCGGCCCGGGTTGCGGCACCTCCGCCGTTTCCAGCGTCAGGTCGGCGGGTATGCCGGGTCGGTGGATCGTCCAGCGCTGCATGTGAATCGTCGCCCCCGGTAAGCCAAACATACCCGGCGTTTACCATTGCCGGTTACCATACCGTACCGGGAGAATCCCCGTCCGCCAATCGAGAACCCGATGTCCGCAAGCACCTACAAACGCGCCACCAAGAAATATGCGGCCCGGGTCGACCATATCGACGGGGACGTCTCGACCGGATTCCTTCTGGTTCCCGTCGGAATCGATTTCGTGACGACGATCACGCAGAACGACGGCTTCCTGCATTTCCAGACCGAGGGCGGCGAGGAAACCTACCTCAATATGAGCGCGATCAAGCGCATCACCGAACTGGTCGAACAGAACGCCCGCCAGCGCGAGGAGGAGAATCAGGCCCGCAAGGCTGCCGAGGAAAAGGCGAAGGCCCAGGCGGAAAAGGAAGCGCGGAAAAAGCGCGAGCAGGACGCCGCCCGTCGTCAGGACGGCGCGAGCAAGTCACCCTTCACCTGCAACGAGGAATATGCGGCCCTCGACGTGATGGGCGTCGGCGAGTCCATCACCCGCGAGGAATTGCAGAGCGCCTATCGCCGCCTCGTGAAACTCTACCACCCCGACCGCCTGCGGGGCCTGGGCGTCTCCGAGAAGAAGATCGCCTATGCGGCGGAAAGATTGTCGGAAATCAACAACGCCTACAAGGTTCTCGCGAAGAATCCGAAGGTCGCCTGACACGCCCCCCGCAGATACCCGTGCCGCTCTCGGCATGTTTAGTCTGTTGCATATCGAAGCAATCCCGTACAATCCGGTTAACGATGTGAATCTAGCCGGGGGAAGATCGATGCCCATGCGCATGGCGCTGACTGCCGCTCTGGTTTTCGCAGGGGTCGCGACGACCTTTCCGAACCAACCGGCGGCCAAGGATCGCCCCGAATGCGGGAAACCCTACGAGATCGCGTCCGGTGACAGCCTGTACGACATCGCGCGGATCCTCTACGGCAGGTCTTCCGAGTGGAGCCGGATCTTCTACACCAACCGCGACGCGCTGGGCAACGATCCCGCCCGCATCTTTCCGGGCCAGACCATCGTTGCGCCCTGCGAAGCCTCCGAGGAGGATATCGACGATCTGCGGGCCGGGATCTCTGAGCGCGGACGGGAACGGGAACGGGCAACCGTCGAGAAAGCGCCCGCCCCGGTGAAGGAACCGGTCGAAGAGGCTGAAACGGAAGTGCAATCGCAGCCGGTCGCCCCCGACCCCCCTGCACGGACCGATACCCGTGTCGCCGCCCTGCCCCCGGCGGATGCGGATGTGCCGCCCGGGAGTTCCCCGACACGTCCCGCCCCTGCCGCGCTCTACGCCGCGCCTGTCTCCTTCCTGACCGCCGACGATTTTCGCCCGTTCACGGACCGGTCGCTGCCCGCCGGGGGCATGATCACCCAGCTCGTCTCCTCCGCGATGCGGCAGGCCGACATTCCGCACGAGATCGTCTGGATCAACGACCGCTCCGCCCATCTCGACCCGCTGCTCGACCGGCATCTGTTCGATTTCGGCTTTCCCTGGGCCAAGCCCGATTGCGAGGGGCGGGAGGAGACGGCGCAATGCCGCGACCTGCTGTATTCCGCTCCGGTGTTCGAGGTGCTGATCAAGTTCTTCACACTGCGCGAATCCGGCCTCGGTTTCGAGCGGGACGGCGATGTGGAGGGGCGCAGGCTGTGCCGCCCCGCCGGGCATGACGTCAGCGATCTGGATGCGGACGGGCGCAACTGGCTGCGCGACGGCAAGATCATCCTGATCCGCCCCGACGCGGTGCGCAAATGCTTCGACCTGCTGGTCGAGGGCAAGGTCGATGCCGTCGCGATCAACGAATTCACGGGGTTGGAGGCCGTGGCTCAACTCGATATCGGGGACAAGGTCGCCCCAACCCTGCGCGCCCTCGCGACGGAACCCCTGCACCTCGTCATCGCGAAACGCCACCCCCGCGCCTCGGTCCTGATGTTCCGGGTGAACGAGGCGCTGGCGGATATGCGCGAAAATGGCACCTACAAGCAGACCGTGTCGGACCACCTTGCCCTGTTCTGGCGTGACAACGGATAGCGAGCGGGACAGGCGACCCGAAACGGGTCTTTTCCGCCTGCTGTCGGACCCGCGCGATTCAACATTCGCATGCGGCGATGTCCATTTTGGTACACAACCTCTGGCCATTGTGCAATGCTCGGCAGTGTACGATGATTCTCGATATCCGGAGGGCCCATGAACGTCTTGAAATTGCTTGCCTATATCGCAGCCACACTTCTGGGCACCCACACCGCTTTCGCACAATCGGCGCCCGAGGTGACCTGCGGCGAGCCGTATACGGTCGTCGAGGGCGACACATTGCAGGCGATTGCCGAGCGCGCCTACGGGCAGAGTTCGGACTGGGAGATGATCTACTATTCCAATCTCAGCGTCGGACAGGGCGGATCGCTCGTGGAACCGGGCAACGAACTGAGCATCCCGTGCCTGCGCTCATCCTCCGGTTCCGACGCGGACGACACGACGGAGGAAGTCGCCGCCACCCGCAATACCCGGACGCCGATCGGATTCTCGCGGGCCTACCGCGACAAGCTGCGCCTGCTGACCGCCGACAACTACCGCCCCTTCGCCGACCGCGCGCTGCCCGGCGGCGGCATGGTGACCGAACTGATCGACAGCGCGATGCAGGCGACGGGCAAGCCCTACTCGATCACCTGGATCAACGACTGGACGGCCCATCTCGACCCCCTTCTGACGCAGCAGTTCTTCGACATGGGTTTCCCGTGGCTGAAACCCCGCTGCGAGGATGACCCCGACCAGTTCCAGTGCGTCAACTTCCTGTTCTCGGACCCCTTGTTCGAGATGCTGATCGTGTTCTTCGTCACCGAAGAGACCGGCTTCGAATTCGAGACCGATGCCGATGTCGAGGGCAAGCGCCTGTGCCGCCCCGCCGGGTATCCGGTGCACGATCTGGATCAGGACGGCCGCAACTGGCTGACCGAGCGCAAGGTGCTGCTGCTGCAACCGCAGACCCCGCGCGACTGCTTCGACCTGCTGGACCGGGGCCTGATCGATGCCGTCGTGGTCAACGAGTTCCTCGGGCGCGACACCATCGGCGACATGCGACTGGGCGGCAAGGTCTTCGCCCTGCCCCGCGCCGTGGCCGCCGAGACGCTGCACGTCGTCATCTCCAAAACCCACGCCCAGGCCACGACGGCGCTGTACGAGATCAACGAAGCCATTCAGGAGATGGAGAAGACCGGCGATTATCAGGAAATCGTCGCGAAGCATCTGGCCACCTTCTACAATGACAGCGACGGCAGCAATTGACCTGCCGCGCGCTTGCCCTCGGGGTGGCTGGCGCGGTGATGGCTTCGGCCGCCCTCGCCGCGCCGGTTTCCAGGACCTCGAAGGGTCATTTCGTCATGCTGTACGACATCAGCGCCGAAATCCTTGAAACGGAGGCGTTTCTGGACCTGATCGAACAGAAGAACCGCGACAATGCGGATCTGACCGACGCCGATATCGCTGCCCGGGATGCCGCGTGGCGGGCGGGCGATGCAGAAATCCTCGACCCGGTACTCGACAATATCCTGTCGAAACGACTTGCCGAAATCGCCGAGGCGGCCGGAGGCCAGTTCGCCGAAATCGTGGTGATGGACGACAAGGGACGCAACGTAGCCGTCTCGACCGCGACGGACGACTACTGGCAGGGCGACGAGGACAAGTTCACGAAGACCTTCGCCCTGGAAGGGGACGACACCTATTACAGCGGTGACGTCTTCTTCGACGAATTTCGCGGCATTCTGGCGCAGCAACTCGCCAAACCGATCAAGCGGCGCGGGCGGCGGATCGGGGCGCTCTCCTTCGAGGTGAACATCGAATATGTTGCGAACTGAAATTGAGATTGCGGCGCGACGCTGCTAGGGTCTCCCGAAATCACTGCTTCGGGACAAGCCATGCTCAGACCGCTGTTCGGATTCACCCTCTCGATTGCCGCCACGGCTCCGCTATCGGCAATCGCCGGGCCGTCGGATTCGCTGGTCGAGGGCTATCTGGCCGACCTGCGCGAACTTCAGGGGACGATCATCGAGCAGGAGGATCTGCTGGATCTGATCGTCGCGGCCAATACCGGCAACGACGACCTCGACGACGACGCGATTCTCGACCTCGATCGCCGCTGGATCGACGGTGACGAGGCCTTTCGCGATACCGTCATGTCCAACGCCCTGACGCTGTACCTGAAGGATCGCGTGAACGAGACCGGGGGTCGGATCGGCGAGATCATCATCATGGATGACAAGGGGCTGACCGTCGCCGCCTGGCCCGCGACCAGCGACTACCTGCAGGGCGACGAGGACAAGTATCTGGAAACCTACAGCCGCGGCTCCGACGAAATCCACATCGCGCGCGTCGATTTCGACGAATCCACCGGTCTCTTCCAGCAGCAGATCAGCGAGACGCTGAAATTGCGCGGGCGGCGGATCGGGGCGATAACCGTCGGTCTCAATATCGCCTATTCACCGCCGAGATGACCGAAACCGCCGATGCGGCCCCGCGACGGAACGAATCCGGACTTCATCGGTTTCCCCTCTGGTCACTATGCAGACCACGAAATCCCGATACAATCTCATGACAGGAGTTCCGGATGACCAGGACATTCACCGCCGCAGGATTTGCCGTTCTCATCGCCCTCGCCGGGTGCAATACCGTGGCCGGAGTCGGCGAGGACGTCCAGGCGGGCGGCACGGCCATCCAGAACACCGCCGAGACGGTCAAGAGCAAGAATTACTGACAGCCTGTCCCAGCGAGTCAAAGCATGGTTTTTCTGCCCGAGTCGACACGACATCACGACATGCTTTCGGCTCAGCCCCCCGTCATCCGGGGAGCGGAACCCGAGTTCCTGATCGAAGCCTCCAGCGCCTATCCCGCGCTGGAGAAACGCACTCTCGATGCGCGCGCCAGGATATGGTTCGCCTATCGGGTGTTCGACCCGAAGACGCCGCTCTATCACCCGGAGACAAAGGCGCTCGGCCTGTCCACATGGGCCGACCTTCTCGCCTACAAGCTGGACCGGGGCGTGAGTTTCCGCCTGCTGCTCACGGATTTCGATCCGGTCGTCGGCGACACGCTGCACGAGAACACGTGGCGGGCGCTCAAATCCCTGTACGATCGCAAGGCGGCGGCGACGGCCCCCTGGGATATGCAGATTTGCCCCGCCCTGCACGATGCCCGCACGGGCCGCTACGTGCGGCTGATGCTGGCCCCGGCGATCTATGCCCGCATCAACTCCAAGCGGAACGACCTGAACGCGATGCCGGCGCATGACCGGGCGGACATGTTCCAGTACATGCGCGGCTATCACCGGTATCTGCGGCTGGCACGGTCGGGCAAGGTGCAGTGGCGGCCCAAACTCGTCCTGCCCCGCATCTTTCCGGTGACGCATCACCACAAGCTGGCCGTGTTCGACGACACGACCACGATCTTCGGCGGGCTGGATGTCAACGAGCGCCGCTATGACAGCCCCGCCCACGACCGGCCCTCGGTCGAGACATGGCACGATGTCAGCCTGGAAGTGACCGGAAAGGCGGCGACCCAGGTGGGGCAGTACATCGCCGATATCTGGAACAAGGATCGCGACTTCGCCAACCAGCGCATGATCCTCGCGCGCGAGCAATGCCCGCGCCTCTTCGGCACCCTGGACCCGCCCCTCGATCCGCTCGAAGCCCCTTCGACGGTCGGGGTCGAGGATACGGGTCCGGTACCGATGCAGATCATCCGCACGGCATCGCGCAACCGGGGGACGTTCCGTTTCCACCTGCGGCCGAAGACGATCGACCACGGCATCGAGGACGCCCATTTCGCGCTGATCCGCGAGGCGGAGACGTTCCTCTACATCGAAACGCAGTTCTTCCGCCACAAACCACTCGCCGAAGCATTGGCGGAGCGCGCGCGGGAATGCCCGAGCCTGCGCCTCGTCATGCTGTTGCCCGCCGCGCCCGAGGAAGTGGCGTTCGACGACAAGAACGGCCTGGATTCCCGGTATGGCGAGCGGTTGCAGGCCGATTGCATCCGGATCGTCAGCGAAGCGTATGGGCAGCGCGTGCTCTTCGTCTGCCCGGCCCAGAAAATCCACGCAAAGGGCGAGGGGCGCAATATCACCCACAACGCCCCGATCATCTATGTCCATGCCAAGATCGCGGTCGCCGATGACGCCTGGGCGATCATCGGGTCGGCCAACCTGAACGGCCGCAGCCTGAAATGGGATTCGGAACTGGGTCTGCTGTGGAACAGCGATTCCGCCGGAACATTGCGTCGACGGCTGACGTCGGACTGGATCGATGGCCGGGGGGCGGAGACGCCGATGGCGGATGCCTTCGACCTGTGGCGCGATGTCGCCGTCTCCAATGCCCGGATGCCGGCGACGCAAAGGCGCGGTTTCATCGTGCCGTACCTGTCGGATAATGCCGATGCGATGGGCGTCAGCGTACCGATGCTGCCGCCCGAAATAGTATAGCGGTCAGGAGCGCCGGTTCAGGAAGCCGTTCACGAAAGCTTCCGCCAGCACGACCACATCGGGCCGCCCGGGCCTTTCCGCCGATGCCGTCAATGCGGCCCGCTCGACCCGCCTTATCTGCTTTCGGCGGTGTCTGCGACTGTGCAGCAGCAATACGAACAGCGCCGCAATCGCAAAGATCGCACTCATGATCAGGCACGCATAGACCGCGCCGACTTCCTCCGACAGAAGGATGGTCAGCGCGGCGAGGGCGAAGACGGCGGCGATTACCGCGAGCGCGCCGACGACGGCATAGCACTTCGCCATCGTCGTCACGCCGGACAAGCGGGATCGCGCCGTTCCGCCCAGCAGGTCGATCGCGAGGGGCAGCAGTCTCATCGGCGGGTCAGCGCACCGATGATGAACCCGACCCCGGCGGACACGGCCAGCGCCATGATCGGGTTCGACACGACCGCGCGCTCCGCATCGGTCTGGAACCCTTCGACCCGCGCGCGGGCCTCGCCGCCCATCAGTTCCATGCGGGCGATGGCGTCGTCCTTGACGTTTTCCGCCGTCGTCGTCGCCGTGGACCCCAGCATTTCGGTCATCGCCTTCATCTCGGTCTTCATCAGATCGAATTGCAGTTTCAGGTCGCTCAGATCGCCAGCGGCATCGGATTTGTTGCCGGAGTTCGACGTGCTCATGGATGTCTCCCGTGTAGAGGATGGATTTCTAAATCTATTAAGCGCTGAAACCCGAAATTGTTCCTGCCCGATTTACAAAAGCCGCCGAACGCGGAAACGCCCGCCTCTTTCGAGACGGGCGCGGTCGTTACGAGGGCGGAGCGGGGCGGATCAGGAAGCGTCCGCTTCGATCGTCTGCGCAGGAGTGCCCGTCGCGATCTGGATCGTGCGCGGCTTCAGCGCCTCGGGCACTTCGCGGACCAGGTCGACATGGAGCAGGCCGTTTTCGAGATGCGCGCCGCTGATCGTCACGTGATCGGCGAGGTGGAAGCGACGCTCGAAACCGCGCTCGGCGATCCCACGGTGCAGGATGCGGGCGGTATCCTCCTCGGAACGCGGCGTCTTGCGGCCCGTGATGACGAGCTGCCCTTCGCGCGATTCGACGTTGAGATCGGCCTCGGCGAAGCCTGCGGCGGCGACGGTGATGCGGTAGGAATCGTCACCGGTCTTCTCGATATTGTAGGGCGGATAGGTCTGGGTTCCGCTTTCGGCGCTCATCGCGCGATCCAGCAGGGCGGCCATCCGGTCGAAACCGACGGTGTTGCGGTACAGGGGTGCAAGGTCGAAAGTTCGCATGTCATATCCTCGTTCAAGCGATACGGTGTCATGCCCTCCGGTCTGCGGCAGGGCGGGTATCCGGAGCCTTTCGGCCTCCGACGAGGATGATCTGGGAAGCGGTTGCGGGGTGTTCAAGGGGATGACGCGCAAAAAATGGCGACCCGAAAGCCGCCATTCCTCGCATCGTATTCCCGAGACGCCGTGTCAGCCGATGGCCGCAACCGCCCGTTTGGTCATGACCTTGACGAGGTTGGCGCGGTATTCCGGCGTGGCGTGCAGGTCGTTCGACATGCCCTCCGCCGCGACGGAAACGCCGTCGACGGCATCCGCCGAGAAGCTGGAGGACAGCGCCTGTTCCAGCCCCTCGTGCCGGAACACGCCGTCCGCCCCAGCGCCCGTCACGCCGACGCGCACCGACCCGTCCTGCATCCTCGCGAGAAAGACGCTGGTGAGGGAAAAGCGCGAGGCGGGTTGTTCGAACTTCTGGTAGGTCGAGGCGGCGGGGATCGGGAATTTCACCGCCGTGATGACTTCACCCTCCTCCAGCGCGGTCGCATACAGCCCCTGGAAGAAGTCTTCCGACGCGATCTCGCGGTTGTTCGTCACGATGGTCGCGCCGAGGGCCAGCGCGGCGGCGGGGTAGCATGCCGCCGGGTCGTTGTTCGCGAGGCTGCCGCCGATGGTGCCGCGATTGCGGACCTGGGGGTCGCCGACCTTGGAAGTCAGCTCGACCAGACCCGGAATCGCGGCGGCGACATCCGCACTGCCCGCGACCGCGCCATGGGTGGTGCCGCCGCCGATGACGAGCATGTCGCCCATACGGCGGATGCCCTTCATCGAGTCGATGCCGGACAGATCCACGAGGGTCGTCGGGGCCGCAAGCCGCTGTTTCAGAACCGGGATCAGCGTCTGCCCACCCCCCAGTGCCTGCGCGCCCTCGGCCTTGAGGGCATCGACGGCGACGGAGAGATCGGTCGGACGGGTGAATTCGAAATCATACATCGGTCGCTCTCCTTATTCTGCGGCCTGGCGGGCGCCGGCATTCTGGATCGCGGTCCAGACGCGCAGCGGGGTGAGGGGCATGTCGATATGGTCGATGCCGTGGTCCTGCAACGCATTGACGACCGCGTTCACGACGGCGGGCGGTGCCCCGATGGCCCCCGCTTCGCCGCAGCCCTTCACGCCGAGCGGGTTGTGGGTACAGGGTGTCCCCTCCGCCGTTTCGACGTTGAAGCTGGGCAGGTCGCCCGCCAACGGCATGGCGTAGTCCATGTACGAGCCGGAGACGAGCTGGCCGTGCTCGTCATAGGCCGCATTTTCCAGCATCGCCTGACCGATTCCCTGCGCCAGACCGCCATGGACCTGACCCTCGACGATCATCGGGTTCACGACATTGCCGAAATCGTCGGAAGCGTGCAGCGCCAGCACCTCGACCTTGCCGGTTTCGGGGTCGACCTCGACCTCGCAGAAATACGTTCCCGCCGGATAGGTGAAGTTCTTGGGGTCGTAGAACGCGGTTTCCTCCAGCCCCGGCTCGATTTCCTCGATCGGGTAGTTGTGGGGGACATAGGCGGCGAGGCTGACTTCGGCGAAGGCCTTGGCCTTGTCGGTGCCGGCGACCTTGTACTGGCCATCCTCGAAGACGATGTCGCTTTCGGCGGCCTCCAGCAGGTGCGCGGCGATCTTCTTGCCCTTCGCGACGACCTTGTCGACCGCCTTCACGATAGCCGACCCGCCGACCGCGAGCGAGCGCGAGCCGTAGGTGCCCATGCCGAACGGGATCTTGTCGGTATCGCCATGGACGATCTCGATCTGGTCGGCGGGGATGCCGAGGGCATCGGAGACGACCTGCGCGAAGGTGGTTTCGTGGCCCTGGCCGTGGCTGTGAGAACCGGTCATGACGGTGACGGACCCGGTCGGGTTCACGCGAATCGTCGCCGCCTCGTACAGGCCCGCCCGCGCGCCGAGCGCCCCGACGAGGGAGGACGGGGCGATGCCGCAGGCCTCGATATAGCAGGAAATCCCGATCCCGCGCAGCTTGCCCCGGCTGGCGCTCTCGGCCTTGCGGGCCGCGAAGCCCTCGTAATCGGCCATCTTCATCGCCGATTCGAGCGTCGCGTCGTAGTCCCCGGTGTCGTATTGCAGCGCGACGGGGGTGTCGTACGGGAAGCTGCGGATGAAGTTCTTGCGGCGGATTTCCGCCTGGTCCATCCCCATTTCCTGCGCGGCCTTGTTGATGATCCGCTCCAGCAGATAGGTCGCTTCGGGGCGACCGGCACCGCGATAGGCATCGACCGGCACGGTGTTCGTGAACATCGCGCGCACCCGCACGTGGACCGCCGGGGTCAGGTACTGACCGGCGAGCAGGGTGCCATGCAGCCAGGTCGGGACGCAGGGGGCGAACGTCGAGAGATACGCGCCCATATTGGCCAGCGTATCCGCGCGCAGGGCGAGGAACTTGCCGTCGGCATCCATCGCCAGTTCGGCCTTGGTCACGTGATCGCGGCCATGGGCGTCGGAGATGAAGGCTTCGGAGCGATCCGACGTCCACTTGACCGGGCGGCGAATCTGGGCGGATGCCCATGTGACGAAGGCTTCCTCGGCGTAGTGGAAGATCTTCGTGCCGAACCCGCCGCCCACATCGGGGGCGTATACGCGCAGCTTGTGCTCGGGGATCGAGAGGACGAAGGCACCCATGAGCAGGCGGATGACGTGGGGGTTCTGGGACGTGGTGTAGAGCGTGTAATGATCCGCGTCCTCGTCGTAATCGCCGATGGCGCAGCGCGGCTCCATCGGGTTGGCGACGAGGCGGTTGTTCACGAATTCCAGCGTGGTGACATGGGCGGCTTCGGCGAAGGCCTTGTCCGCCGCCTCGCCATCGCCGAGTTCCCAGTCGTAGCACATGTTGTCGGTCGCTTCGTCATGCACGGCGGAGCCGAGATCATGGGCGGTGCGCATGTCGACGACGGCGGGCAGATCGGTCAGGTCGACATCGATCATCTCGGCGGCGTCGCGGGCCTGCTGGTAGGTTTCGGCGACCACGACGGCGATGGGGTCGCCCACATGGCGCACCTTGCCGATGGCGAGGATCGGGTGGGCCGGTTCCTTCATCGGGTTGCCGTGCTTGTCGGTGATCTCCCAGCCGCAGGGAACCCCGCCGAGGCCCGCCGCCTCGATATCCTTGCCGGTGAAGACGCGCACGACGCCGGGGGCGCTGTCGGCGGCACTGGTATCGACGCCGTTCAGCGTCGCATGCGCGCTCCAGGAGCGCAGGATATAGGCGTGGGTCTGGCCGGGGCGGTTCATGTCGTCGGTGTAGCGACCCCTGCCCTTCAGGAAGCGCGCGTCCTCGCGGCGCTTCATCGATCCGCTTACTGCATTGTCCTTCGCCATGTGGTTTTCCTCCCGAGAAAATGGCTTTGCGCGCCGTTCGGTCGTCGTCGCCCTCGACCCGGTGGCGCATGCCCGGGAGTGGCCGTTATCGTCTTATTCAGCGGCCTGACGCGCGCCCGACAGGGTCGCGGCGGCGGATTGCGCGGCCTTCACGATATTGTGGTAGCCGGTGCAGCGGCAGATATTGCCCTTCAGCCATTCGCGGATCTCGGCCTCGGTCGGCTGGGCATTGACGCGCAGGAGATCCGCGATCGACATCACCATGCCGGGGGTGCAGAAACCGCATTGCAGGCCGTGTTCCTCGTGGAACGCCTGCTGCACGACGCCGAGCGTGCCGTCGTCATTGGCCATCCCCTCGATCGTCGCGACCGTGCCGCCGTCGCAGGCGGAGGCGAAGACGGTGCAGCTCTTGACGCTTTCGCCGTTCACGTGGACGACGCAGGCCCCGCATTGCGAGGTGTCGCAGCCGACATGGGTGCCGGTCATCTTCAGTTCGGTGCGCAGGAAATCGACGAGCAGGGTATTGCCCCGGGCCTCGCCGGATTTCTGCTTGCCGTTCACCGTCATCGAGATCGTCGCCATTGTCACTCCCTTGGGATGCTCGTTGGCATCCTCTTCCTGTCGTTTGGTCGAATCGGTAGCATGGGGCGGGCGTGCCGCCCATGCGTCACAAAATCCAGAGGATCAGCAGCAGCACGATGATGCCGATGATCCAGAGATACCAGGGCTGGCCCAGCGGCCCGATCCGGGGGGCCTTGGCTTCCTCGGCGGCATAGCCCTTGCCGGTGGTCCAGGCATCCTCGGCCCCGCCCTTCAGTTCGGTATAGGCCTCCGAAGCGTTGGTCTTGGCGTCGTTCCACTCGGCGCTCGCGCGTTCGGTGTCGCCCTCGACCCGGGCGCGGGCGGCGTCGTAGACATCCTGCGCGCTGTCGCGGGTTTCGGAGGCGGCGCGGGTGAGGTGGTTCTTGGTATCGTCCCAGGATTTCGCCTCGTCCACGTCGCCGCCCGCCGCGATCACGCGCTCGCGGGCCGAGTCGTGCGCGCCGTCGAACGTGTCCTGCGCCCGGGCCGCAAAGCCGCTGACCGCCGCGCCGATTCCGCCGGCAGCCGCCGCCCCTGCCGCCATTCCGGCCCCCGAAATTCCGCCCCCGGAACTCGCCGACGCGGATGACCCGTCTGCGGAGGAGGATGCGGCAGATGCCGGGGAACTCAGGTCGCGGGCGGTATCGCCCACGGTGTCGCGCGCCCCGTCCATCGCGGTGCGGGAGGCATCGACGGCCTGGTCGCCCAGCGCGGAACCCTGCGCCTGTGCGTCGGACGCCGTGGCGGCGACCCGATCGCCGACCCGGTCGACCGCCGCCCGGGCATCGTCGCCGGCCTGTCCGGCGGCAGCGCGAATATCGTCGCCCGTCGCGCCGACATGGTCCCTGACCTGGCCGACGGCGGCATCCGGATCGAAACTGCCGGACATCGTGGAGAGATTGCCCGCCACGTCCGAGGTCACGCCGTCCGCACCCTGCGATCCTGCCGCGCGCGCGGCGGCGAAATCGGCGGAGACCTGGCCTTCGGACGGGCCGCCATCCACCGACGAGACGTCGATATCGCCGATATCGGGATCGTCCATGTCGATATCCCCGGCACCCGTCCCGATGGCGGGATTCAGCATCCGGTCGGCGGCGGCATCGTGCAGCGCGCCGGTACGGGCATCGACGCCCGCCCGCGCGCTCTGCGCCGTCTCGCCGGCATAGGCCGAGGCGGTCGCGCCGGCGGCCCCGACCGCGCCCGCCGCCGCCATCGTCGCCCCGCCCGAAATCGCCTCGGGTCCACCGGCGAAGGCCGAAGCGGACGCGCCCGCATCGCCGGAAACGGTACCCGCCTGCGCGGTGCCGGCATACGCGGCCCCGCCCGATCCGGATTCGACCGCATCCTTGAAGTTCGAGAAGAAGCTGTTGATCATCTTCTGCGCCACGCCGTCGATCAGGCGCGAGCCGAGCTGCGCCAGCTTGCCCGCCACCGACGCCTCGGCATCGTAGGAAAGCTGCGTGCCGCCCTCCACATCCGTCAGCGTGACGAGCGCGCCGCCCTTGGCCATGCCCGCGACGCCGCCCTTGCCGTCGCCGGTCAGGCGCAGGCTATGGCCCTCGACCACGTCGCTGAGATTGACGACGCCCTTGAAGGTCGCGGAGACCGGGCCGACCTTCTGCTTGACGACGGCATCGTACTGGGTGGGAGAAGTCTTGTTCATCTCCTCGCAGCCGGAAATGCACTGTCTGAGGATTTCCGGGTCGTTGATCGCATTCCAGACCGCCATGCGATCCGCCGCGATGACCTGTGCGCCTTCGAGTTTCATGTCTCTACTCCCATTACCGCTCGTTTCCCGTTACCGCTCGTTCCGGTTCGCGTATTGCGAGGAAACGCGCCGAAGCCCCTTCGGACCTTAGTAAGACGCTTCCGCCCTTTGCAACGTTAATCGCAAGGGTGCGCCCTGTCATGGCGTACCATGTCCCGGGTATCGGGACGGCGTCAACCGTCTCGCCGCTTTCGCCCCTGCGGATGGGCGCTCCGGTACCGGCATTTCGCCCCCTCCGGATCCGCTCGCCGGCGTGTCTTCGCGGTCCCGGACCGGTACGACACCGGGTACAAGCTGTTGACAGACACGACCGCCGCGTGCACGGACAATGTACGGGAACGGGGGGAGAGCGTGTCGTGATCCGGGTTTACGGTCGTGAGACTTCGAGTAATGTGCAGCCGGTCATGTGGCTCTGTGCCGAACTGGGGCTGGAGGTCGAGCGTCTCGACGTGGGCGGGGCCTTCGGCGGAACCGACACGGCGGAATTCCTCGCGCTGAATCCGATGGGCCGCATCCCGGTCCTCCAGGACGGCGACCTGACGCTGTTCGAGAGTCAGACGATCCTGCGCTATCTGGCCTCCGAATACGGGCGCGATGCCCTGTGGAGCGGCAATGCCCGCATCCGCGCGCCCCAGGACCAGTGGATGGAATGGGCGAAGCTGAATGTCTCGGCGGAGTTCAATCGCAAGGTGTTCCGGCAGTTGATCCGCACCCCGGCGGACCGGCGCGACCATGCGCTGGTGCGGGCGGGGATCGAGGCGGTCAACCTTCTGATGCCGATGGCCGATGCCCGGATCGCGCGGCAGGGGTGGCTGGCGGGCGACATGATCTCGCTGGCGGATTTCACCTTCGGGGTGCAGCTCTACCGCTACTACACCGTGGATTTCGAGCGGCCCGAGACGCCGAATCTGGACCGCTACTACGCGCGGCTCTGCGAGCGCGAACCGTACCGGACCCATGCGATGATCCCGTATGACAGCCTGCGCGCCCCCGGTGCCTGACGTTCGATGAAGGACCGGTGTTGTCGTCCGTGTGCGGGACCGCTAAGGATCGCGGCATGACGACTTCGCGCCTTGTCCTGACCTTGATTCTGTTCGCTGCGGCACCGGCCCTGGCGCAGGAAACCCCCGTTGCGGATGTGGTCATCGACTCCGCGACGCTGCGCGATGCCCGAACCGGGGCGAGCGGGCCGTTTCCGCCGGGGGCGCAGGTGGATGCGACCGTCGTGCTGCGCAACCGGGGCGAGGAGGCCGTCAGCGTGCGCCGCATCGCGCTCGGCACCTCTGCCCCGCTGACGCTGCTGGACCCCGCATCGGACGGGCTGGACAATGACGGCGACGGCGAGACGGACGAGGCCGACGAGGGCGTGCGCTACCGCAACCGGGGCAACGCGACCCTGCGCCTCGAAGGCGGGGGCGTATCCCTCGACCCCGGAGCCAGCGCGACCCGGGTTCTGCGCCTGTCGATCGACAAGGCGGCCCCGCCCGACGCCTCCGGCACCCTGACCGTGACCGCCGGATCGACCCTCGCTGCCCGCCGGCGCAGCAGGCCGCAGAAGACGGCCCATGTCTTCACGGTCACCATCGCGCCCCTGCCCCTGTCGCTGGTATCGAGCGTGACGACGGACATCACGATCGCCGTCAGGCCCGTGCTGGGCGGCGAAGTCACCCTGCCCGGCGGCATCCTGACCGATGCCGAGGTGTCGCTCTCCCTGCCCCCGGCGATGAAGGGCGCGTCGATCCGCAGCTATCGCATCGGCCCCGCCATCGCCTGCGACGACGAACCGGCACCGGTGGTCCGGGCCGACCGCGCCTCGCTGCGCCTGGGCCGCTGCGCCGTGGACGCGAAGGCACCCCCCCGGGACCGCACGATCCGCCTGTCCGTGCCGACGACCCTGAAGGACGCGCCGCCGGACGCGACCGGTGCCGAGGTTGCCGAATGGCGGGCGATGCAGGTCTCCTTCGCCGTATCGGACGGGGATACGCTGCTGGGCGGCACGACGCTGGATCTGGCCCTGCAAGGCCCGAGGGTCGCGGCGACGGTGGCCGTGCCGCAGGATGCGCGCTATCGGCTGGGGGAGGTGGTGCCGGTGGCGGTCGGGCTGGAGAATACCGGTGACTACCCGCTGGCGGCTTCGCTTCTGCGCCTGCGCAACGACGAGACGTTCACCTGCGAGGGCGCGCGGATCGGCGGGGCGGATCTCGACTGCAAGGACGGCACGGTCGCGCTGCCCGCCATCGAGGCGGGCGGGACGCTGGATGTCGCCCTGACCCTGCGCCTGCGCCCCGATGCCCTGATCGAGGCCGGAACCGGCCCCGCGCTGTCCCTGACCGGCGACCTGCTGGCCCCCTACGACCTGCCGACCGCACCGGTCGCACCGGCCCTGCACGAACCGCCCGCCATCGAGATCGCCGAGCCGGGCGACTGGGCGAAGGACGGCACCGTGACCGTCGCGACCATCGGCGATACCGCACGCCTGCGCCTGAGCGGAACCCTGCCCCCGGGCCGCTACCCGGGCGAGGTGCGGGTGCTGGCCCGGGCCGTCGATGCGCGCACGGGCGAGCCTGTCTCCCCGGCGGTGCTGGCGCTGGATGCACTGGATCTGCGCATCCTGTCGGAGGACGGCACGGTCGTCGCCGAACCGGCGGAGATCGTGCGCGGGGAGGATACGCCGTGGTCGCAGCACGCATTCCCCTTCGACCTGACCGGCGAGGCGGAGCAGGCCGACGCACCCCGCCGCTTCACCGCCGATATCGACGTCACCCTCGCGGATGCGCCGGGTATCGAGGCGGGGAACCTGCTGGAGATCGTCGCGGAGACGGCGGCCTATGGCGACCGGACGGCCTCGGGCACCGCCTGGATCGACGTGCTGGTGCAGGAGCCGGACCTGCGCCTGAAGCTGTTCTCGCTGGACGACGACCGGATGATCCAGCCGGACGAACAGTTCGGCATCCTCTCGCTCGCCTGCAATTACGGCGAAAGCCCCGCCTACGGCACCGATATCGTGCTCGACGCGCCCGGGCGCATCGACCTGGCCTCCGCGCAGACCGTCACGCGGGTATTCACCGTGCCGCTGGACGCCGTGCGCAGCGGCTCGCTCGACGCGATCGATGCGGAGAGTGCGGCCCTGGCGGATACGCGGGTCGCGGTCGGTGCGCGATCGGTGCGGCTGGCACTCGGCCCCCTGCCCCTCGCCCCCGACCAGTGCGTCGGGATGGAGGTGCGCGCACCGCTGGAGGCCGACCGGTCCGGCAGCGTCACGACGGCGAACGTCTTCGCCTCGCTCGCCCCCTATGCCGGTCACCGCGACGAGGATGCGGCGCGGCGCTATCCGGCCTCGCGCACGCCGTTCCTGCGGTTCCAGATGCCGGCGGTCAGCATCGGTCCCTCGACCACCATGCAGATCGGCAACGACCGGCGCATCGTGCATCCGCTGGAACTGACGGTTCCCGATTACCTCGGCGCGTTCCGGGTGACCCTCGACGCCCGGAGTTCGGCGGGGCTGGACTGGGCGCTCCACGAGCGGCGGGAGGGCGATGTCCTGGTGCCGTGGGTCGACAATGCCCGGGCCTATCCCGCCGGCACCTCGCTGGACCTGGCGATGCGGACCGATGCGCCGGATACCGTCCCCCTCGGCTGGGTCGATACCTCGCGCCTGCGCGCCACGATCCTGACCGATGACGGACGCCGCTTCGATGCCGCCCTGCGCCTCGTGATCCGCACCGGCACGGGGTCGGCCCGGGCCATCGACACCGACAAGCGCGTGGCCATAGACCGCGATTGCGACGGCGTATTGTCCGACGAACTGGTGCAGGACGCCGTGTTCGAGCCGAGCAAGGATGCGACCCCCGGCGACTGCCTGACCGTGCGGATCGGGTTCGAGAATACCGGGACGAAGGAGGTCGAGCGCATCATCATCCGCGACGCGATCTCGTCGCGGACCACGCTGCTGGCCGATTCCGCGACGGTACGCATCGCGCCCGAGCCGCTGGACACCGCGACCCTGCCCGATCCCGCGAAGGAGATTCTCGAATGGGAATTCGAGGGTCTTTTCCGGCCCGGTGCTGTAGGCGAGGTGGAATACCGCCTGCGCCTTGACCCCCTGTGAGAAAAGACACGCCCATGACCGAAGCGACATACCGCACCGCCCGCCTGCGCCCCAACAAGGGCAAGGCGTATCTGGGCGGGCACCCTTGGGTCTACAAGGACGAACTGGTGCTCGACCGGCGCACGGGCGGGATCGAGCCGGGGACGCCGGTGATTATCGAGGATGCCAAGCGCGTGCCGGTCGGCATCGTCGCCCTCAACCCCGCCTCCGGAATCGCCGCGCGCGATCTGGACCGCGACCCTGGGGCCATCATCGACGGGGACTGGGTGACCGCGCGCATCGGCCGGGCGCTGGCCCTGCGCGAGCGGCTGTTCGACAAGCCGTTCTACAGGCTGATCCATGCCGAGGCCGACGGCTTGCCCGGGCTGGTCGTGGACCGCATGGGCGACCTGATCGTGATCCAGCCCAACACCGCCTGGGCCGAAGCGATGCTGACCCCCATCCTTGAGGCGCTCGACACCCTGCTCTCCCCCGCCACCGTCGTCGTGAACCGCGATTCGCGCGGGCGCAGGCAGGAAGGGCTGGAGGGCGGGCGCGCGGTGCTGCGCGGGTCCATCGACGGGCCGGTCGCGGTCGAGACGCCGTCGGGCATTCTGTACGCCGATATCGAGGACGGGCAGAAGACCGGCATCTATTTCGACCAGATCCCCAATCACGCCACCCTCGCCGCCATGGCGAAGGACAAGCGCGTTCTGGATGTCTTTTCCCATACCGGCGGCTTCGCGCTGGCGGCGCTGGGGGCGGGCGCAGCCTCGGCGCTGGCGGTGGACGGGTCGGCCCGGGCGCTGGAGCTGGCGAACAAGGCCGCTGAAAAGTCCGGCGTCCCGGACCGCCTGACGACCCGGCAGGGCGACGCCTTCGACACCATGCGCGCGCTGGCGGTGGAGGGGGAGACGTTCGATATCGTCATCTGCGACCCCCCCGCCTTTGCCCCGCGCAAGGATGTGCTGGAGACGGGGCTGCGTGCCTACGAGCGGGTCACGCGGCTGGCGCTGCCGATCGTGGCGGAGGGGGGGATCCTGACCGTCTGCTCCTGCTCGCATGCCGTGACGCCCGACGCGCTGATGGGAACGGCGATGCGGATGTTCCACAAGGCCCGCCGCCGCGCGCGGCTGATCCATTCGGGGCGCGCGGGGGCCGACCACCCCGTGCATCCCGCCCTTGCCGAGAGTGGCTATCTGACCGTTCTCGTGTTCGCGCTGGACTGAAAACCGGAGAGATCCCCATGTTCTACGAACCCAAGGACGGCCACGGCCTGCCGCATGACCCCTTCAAGGCCATCGTGTCCCCGCGCCCCATCGCGTGGGTATCGAGTCTCAGCACCGAAGGGGTCGCCAATCTGGCCCCCTACAGCTTCTTCAACGCGGTCGCGGATGCCCCGCCGATGCTGATGATCTCCTCCTCGCCCCAGGCCAGCAATGTCGACAAGGATACGCTGGAGAACATCCTCAATACCGGCGAATTCGTCGTGCATATCGTCCCCCATGCCATGCGCGACGCGATGAACGTGACCTCGGGCGGGTATGACCACAACGATGACGAGTTCATCCGCGCGGGGCTGGAAAAGGCCCCCTCGCACATGATCGCCCCGCCCCGCATCGCCAACGCCCCCGTCGCGATGGAGTGCCGCCACCACGTGAATCTCGGCTTTCCGGGCCGGAACGGCGTGCGCGGGTCGCACGTGATCTTCGGCGAGGTCGTCGGCATCCACATCGCCGACGAGGCGCTGGTGGACGGGATGCTGGATGTCACCCGGTACAACCCGCTCGCGCGGTTGGGGTACATGGATTATTCGGCGGTGAAGGAAGTGTTCTCGCTGGATCGCCCGAAGGTGTAGGGTATGGACCGCCCTGCCCCGGGCAGCGACCCGGGGCCTCGATGGTCAGCACACCGCCCTGCTTGGTCCCGGGTCGTTGCCCGGGACGGGGCCGGTCATGTGGCCTGCAAATCCGACAGGCTCTCGGCCCCCGCCCCCGTGTTCAGCCAGGTCCACAGATACTCGGCATAGGAGCGGAAGCAGAACACTTCGAAGGCGTCCTCCTCCGTCTTCACGATGCCCACGGCGACCGTGGCGATGCGGGTGCGGCGGATGTCGCCGACGGAAAGGCGGCCCGGGGCCAGATCGACCGGTGCGCCCTTGGCCAGCACGCGCCACGCCTTGGCCCCCGCCACGCGGAACACGGCGCGGGCATCCGAGACGTCCAGCGCCAGCACATGCGCATCGCCCGCCTTCTGCATGAAGGTATCGACCATGCCCGGTGCCCAGGACCAGTCGCAGAAGACCATCACCTCGTCGGGCGACATCCACAGCGCGCGGTTGTCCCCCGCGCTCGTGCTGCCCCGGACATCGGGCACCGCGCAGCCGGTCGCCGCCTGCAAGGCCGCCGCGAAACCGGCATCGGCGAGATCGCCGCGCAGGGTGATCATGCCGCGATTGGGCAAGGCGGTGATATCGGCCCCGAGGCCGGGGACGGGCGACATGTCGAGCGCCGGGCGCGCGAGGGTGAGATCGAGGTCAGACATTCTGGCGCGCCCCTTCCTTGTCGTAGAATACCGGCGAGGCGATGACCGCCCGTACCGTCGTCTTGCGGTCGATTCCGATCTCCAGCGTCTCGCCCATCCGGCCCATGCCCCCCTCGATCAGCGCCATGGCGATGGAGCGTTTCAGGGTCGGGGAATGATAGGTGGACGTGACGTGGCCGATGGCCCGCCCGCCATCCGCCGACAGGGCGTGCGCCCCGTCCGGCAGCACGAAACCGGGGTCTTCCGTCAACAGGCCGACGAGCTGCTTGCGCCCCTCGCGGGTCAGGTCCGACCGCTGCATCGCGCGCTTGCCGATGAAGTCGTCCTTCTTCTTCGACACCGCCCAGGACATGCCCACATCATGCGGCGTGACCGTGCCGTCCGTCTCGTCGCCCACGACGATGAAGCCCTTTTCGGCGCGCAGCACGTGCAGCGCCTCGGTCCCGTACGCGCCGCCGCCCAGCGCGGTCGCCTGCGCCGTCAGCTTCTCCCACAGCGCCACGGCATAGGCGGTCGGGGTCGCGACCTCGAACGACAATTCGCCCGAGAACGAGATGCGGAACAGGCGCACGGGGCATCCGCCCAGCGTCCCCTCGGCAAAGCCCATGAAGGGCAGCGCCTCCGCCGACAGGTCGATATCGCCGTCCAGTGCCGCCAGCAGATCGCGCGCCTTCGGCCCCGCGACCGCGAATTGCGACCATTGCTCGGTGACGTTGGCGGTGTAGACCCTGAGATCGAACCATTCGGTCTGCAACCATTCCTCCATCCACGCATGCACGCGGTCGGAGCCGCCCGATGTCGTGTGGCACAGGAAGGTTCGCTCATCGAGGCGCGCGACGACCCCGTCATCCATCAGGAAGCCGTTATCGTTGCACATCAGGCCGTAGCGGCATCTGCCCGGCTTCAGGCTCGACATCATGTTGGTGTACATCAGGTCGAGGAACTTCCCCGCATCCGGCCCGCGCACGATGATCTTTCCCAGGGTCGAGGCGTCGAGCAGGCCCACCGCCTCGCGCACCCGCCCGATCTCGCGCGTGATCGAGGGTTCGCGCTTCTCGTCGCCCTGCCGGTAGCGATAGGGCCGCCGCCAGTCGCCCACCGGCTCGAACTCGGCCCCCTGCGCCGCGTGCCAGGCGTGCAGCGCGGTCCGGCGGAACGGCTTGAACAGCGCGCCTTTCTCCTGCCCCGCGATCGACCCCATCGAGATGGGGGTATAGGGGGGGCGGAAGGTGGTGGTGCCGATATCGGCCATCGCTTTCCCTAGCGTGTCGGCGAGGATGGCGTGGCCGTTGATGTTGGACAGCTTGCCCTGATCGGTCGCCATGCCCAGCGTCGTATACCGCTTGGCATGCTCGACCGATTCGAACCCCTCGCGCGCGGCGAGGCGGATATCGGCGACGGTCACGTCGTTCTGGTAGTCGAGGAAATGCTTGCCGCCCAGCGCCGCCTTGCCGTGGGACGGCGTGAACCAGACGGGGCCGGCGGGCTGTTCGGCGACGCAATGCACCGAGGGTGCCGCCCCCTCGCCCGCCGCATCGGTCAGCACGTCATGCGTGGTCAGCGCGCCGGTCGCCCCGCCGACCATGCGCGCATAAGGGTCGCCGAAGCGGTCGCGCGGGGGATTGGCGGGGTCGGGGCGATACATCGCGCGGGCGGTATCCCACAATACCTTGCCGCCCGAATGGCTGTAGAGATGCACGACCGGCGACCAGCCGCCCGCCATGGCGACACAGTCGCACTCGATCTTTTCCAGCAGTTCCGTATCGTCGCCTTCGTTCAGCAGGACGGTATGGACGGCGGTGACACCGTCCCTGGTGCCTTCGACCTTGCCGATGCCGGTATTCGGTTCTATCCGGATACCCGCATTCCGCGCCTGTTCGACCAGCATCCCCACCGGGTCGGCCCGGGAATCGAGGATCGCGGCCACGGTTGCCCCGGCCTCGTGCAGCGCCAGCGCGGTGCGGTATCCGTCGTCGTTGGTGGTGTAGAGGACCGTGCGCGCGCCGGGGGCCACGCCCCACAGCCTGACGTAATCGCGCACGGCACTCGCCAGCATCACGCCGGGCATGTCGTTGCCGTAGAACGGGATCGGCCGTTCGATCATGCCGGTCGCGCCGATGACCTGCTTGGTCCGCACCCGCCACAGGCGATGGCGCGGGCCGGTCGGGATCGTGTGGTCCGCGCGGCGCTCGTACAGCAGCGTATAGCCGTGGTCGAACACCGCCGAACAGCAGGTGCGCAGGCGGATGGTCACGTTCTCCATCGCCTCCAGCGCGGCGACCTGTTCGGCGATCCAGTCGCGCGCGGGCTTGCCGTCGATCTCCGCATCGTCATCGACCAGCAGACGCCCGCCGAGGCGCTCGGTCTGCTCGACCAGCATTACCCGCTCGCCTGCCTCCCCGGCCCGGCGCGCGGCCAGCAGACCGGCGGGACCACCCCCCGCGACGAGCGTGTCGCGGCGTTCATCGGTCAGGGGTCGATCGTGGACGTGCACGTCGAGGCGGTCAGCCACGTCGGAGCCGACGGCGAGCGCGGAGCGGGGGGCGACGGCTGTCCGGAGGGCGATCGATCCGCGTCGTCGAGGGGGGACAGATCCGTCGAGCGGCCCGCGAGCTGCCGACTCGGCGGGTGCCGTGTCGAGGCGTTCTGCAACGGCCACCGCGCGGCCGCCGGGGCGGGACGTCTGTTCGTGCGACCCGAGAACGTGACGGTGCTCGGCGAGACCGATGCGGCGCGGGTGTCGGGTGAGATCGCAGGTGCCATGGTGGAGTATCGGCCGTTGGTGGCCGCTGATGAAGGGGACGGCGTCATCGGGCGCTGGCGAGCGCGTTGTCCAGCGGGTGTGACGTGTCCGGACCGGCAGCCGATGCATCCGGGTCCACCCATCGAGGTGCGGCGGACACGGCGAGCGCTGTGAAGACGGGGATGATTCCTCGGGTGATGTCGAACGGTTGGCGCCAGACGAAGACGGTGAGCACTGCGGCGAGCGCAACGAATCCCACAGAGCCCCAGGTGAGTGCGTTCCTGTCGACCACCGAGCGGAAGATCAGCCAAGGAAGGCTGAGCAAGACGAGCGCCATGAAGAGCACGGTCCCGACACCGTCGTCCGGCCATTGCACGGCAGCCTCGGCGGCGCCAACGAGTGGCAAGCCGATTTCGCGGACCTCATCGATGCCATTACCTGATTCGAGGCGCAGGCGGAGGTACACGCCCCAACCAACCATGCCGACCAACGAGGGGGCCGCCAGGAGAATGGGCAGTCGGCGACGCCTGACCATGTGGAGCAGCGATGCTCCGGCCACGAAGAGCAACATCACTTCGCGAGTGAGTGCGCTGAGCATGAACAGGGTGGCCGCACGCCCGATTCGATTGTCTTCGAGTGCCAGCGCACCCCAGACCGCAAGCGCGAAGGCGACGATGCCAGCTCCCCCGATCGAGATCTCGGAGAGAATCCCCACGTTGAACACGAAGGCCAGGCCGAACATGGGGTTCTTGCCAAAGCGCGTGCACAACTTCGCAGTGCCGAGAGTTCCCAGTGCCACCGCGAGGATGTTCGTGAGCGCCAACAGGACGGGAACGCTGCCAACAGGGGCCAGCCCGCCAAGGCCGATGATGACCGGAAACAACATCCGCTGACCCCGGTAGACCGGCCGGTCGAGATGCTCGTAGTGGTCGAGCGTGAGGTAGAAGGGGTCCCACGATTGGACGAGGAAGAAGCGCCCGTCATGACCGAGCGAGGTTCGAGCGAGAAGTGTCTCGTCCTCGATGACATCCATGATGTGCGGGGTCGTGAGGGTGTCTTCCTGACCGAGGGCGGCGAAGACGAAGGTGTCGCCGCCAGCTCTCATCAGCATCAATCCATGGACCAACGTTGCCAACACGAGGGCGAGAACTGCGGCACGGCGCTCGAGCGGCAAGAGATTGCGCATCGGTGTCTATCGGCACCTGGGGCGACGTCATGAACGCCGACGCCCAGCGCAGGCATCCAGCTGCTGGGTAGGTTCTCGCCATGACCC
>ENA-ORXT01001159-ORXT01001159.1-marine-metagenome-genome-assembly--contig:-NODE-1159-length-36670-cov-3.996639_pt1 | contig 36670 bp, 37 predicted proteins | sample MGYA00237868_ERZ511482 | MGnify/ENA metagenome assembly ERZ511482 | reverse complement strand
CTGAAACTTTATTTTAGATTGATTACTGTTTTAGACTCATCGCTAAGTTTAACTCCAGCACCGAATTCAACTTCAAGCTTTGCAAGGTTAATAACTTCAATATTTGTTGGCTTTAGACTTGAGCCTTCGTCATAAGTTGGTGTCAAACCCTCTAGAATTGGTTCGGAAAATTCAAAACTATAAATCTCTGATTCTCCATCTTCAATAGTTCTTTCAAGAGTATCAATCTCAGGGTTCGGTGACCAGGACATAACTATCTGATCATCTGAGATGTCTACGATGAAAGACATAGCATCAGACTCATCGATTTCTACAGAACTTGAAATTAAAGATTCTACTGGTTCTCCGTACGGTAAACTTTCTCCGCCTTTAACGACTCTGTTGCTGACTGTTACAAACAAATCTAGATTATCTGTCTGAATACCATCGCCAGCACTTTGGTTGTTAGAAGAAACATCATTATTATTATTATTAGGAGTGGAGCCAGGTCTTTTTAGCTGGTCGTTTAGGGCAGTTTCGTCAACCTGAATCTGATTTTCATCGCTAACATTCTCCAAATCTTTAGATTCGTCGCCAGAGTCACTGCATGATATGACGATAGAAAAGTAAGAAAAAATAATGAAGGGTGTAACTAGCTGTCTTAACACATGTTGAATGTTAGCAGATTTACCCAAATATGACAGACTAATGGGTATTCCTTTTTTGCTAATAGTTACTGTAAGGTATACATATGCGGCCGTTTATAAAGTTATTATCTGTTCTATCCCTTTTGACCTTTTGTTTATTTCTTTTCTCCAATAGCAGTGGAGCTTCAGAAATAGATAACTCTCCCGATTTGATTTGGGATGTAGAAGGTACTTGGGAGTCTGGACATACAGGTCGAATTAGAGCCATGGTATTTGATTTCCAAGAGCTTGATGGCTATATGTACACTGGCGGAAAATTTTTGAATGTTGTTTCACCTGGTAGGGGAACAACATATGACCAGCCGTTTTTTGCAAGGTTTGACCTAGTCTCAGGAGAATGGGACTCTAGCTTCAGGCCTGTTCTGGATGGCCCTGTTTATGCTATTGATGTACGCTCGGATGGCTATCTTATAGTTGGTGGTGAATTAACAGGTGGTATTGCAGCCATTAATCCTGCAACTGGCCAACTCGACCCCAACTTTAACCCTGGGATCACTAATAGCTGGGGTAGACCTTCTATCTTTGATTTGGATATAGAGGGCGATGATATCTACGCTGGTGGTACATTTAGTAAGTCTCAGGGGGTTGATCTTAGAAGATTGGCAAAATTTGATGCTACAACAGGTGTAATTGATCCTAATTGGGCTCCTAGAACTAATTTTGATTCTGAAGTTTCAAGGATTGGTGGTGAAAACGTTTTTGGATTAGAAGTTGATCCTGATCGAGGGCGTGTTTATGTAGTTGGTAAGTTTGGTGGGATAGATGATAACATGGACGCCGCATATTTTGCCACGCTTAACATAGTAGATGGATCAGTTATGACTGAATTACCACAAGGCCTACCTGTCGGAATATTAAGTCATAGACTTGGTGAACGTGGATTTTCGATGTGGCAACACGATGTTCAATATCGAGGAGACCGCGTTTACGTTGGAGGCCAGGGTCACCAAACCATTGTATTAAACGCCGACGATTTATCACTCGCTGAAGACTATACATTCTTTACTAATAAAGGTGTCGGAGATGCATCATCTGGTGGTGATACTCAAGTTATATTCTTAGGTAAAAATACTTTATGGGCTGGTTGTCATTGTTGGGGTAGCGTCGGGCCTTATCAAATAGGAAGTTACTCGCCACCAGATATTGCACAGACTTATGACGAATACGTTGATTTTGTGGTGGACTTTCGTACTCCCGGTACTCCTGCGGCTGTTGGACAACAGAAAGTTAGTGGTTTATACGGAATTGATTTAGACACTTTCACTTTGTTACCTACTACTTTTGATTTATCAGGACAAGCTGGTGCTTGGGCTTTGTATGAAGATTCTAATGGGCGTGTTTGGGCTGGTGGGCAGTATTTTTCCGGTGGTGGACGAGCACTTTCTTCTATTGCTCGTTTTTCGCCCATATCTGATGTGGTTGTTGAACCAACTTCATGTGTAGCCACTCGTAATGGTAATGAAGTTGATATTACCTGGGAAGCTTCCGGTGATCCGGATAGATTTATTGTTCGTCGTAGTCGTAACGGTGGCTTTAACTATTGGCTTGGTAGAACTTCTGGATCTGATCGCTCCCTTGTTGATTCGAGTGGTCGCTCTGGGGTTCTTACATATTCTGTTGAATCTGTTGTCAACAATGTAGTCATACAAGTTGCCTGTGAAGACGAAATTGGTGAGGGCCCTGTGCCTGAAGGTCTTCGCTATACCAGGGTTGAAAAGAAACGAATTGTATTGAACTGGCAGGCTACTGAGACTGTTGAGATTGAGCGTAATGGCGTAATTATAGGAACTGACTCAGATGGTTGGTTCACCGATGCTGGTTTGGAGTCAGGCACAGAGTATTCTTATAGAGTTCGCTACATTGGTTCTGATAATTGGTCTGATTCTATAGTGATTGAAACTTTGGCTGAGGTTGTAGTTAATGTAGCTCCAGCTTCTTGTGAATGGAGTTTAGTTGGCGACAGAATAGAAGTCACTTGGCCTGAAACTGGAGACGAGATTATTGTTAGAAGAATGATTGACAATTCAGGTGAATGGTTTTGGAGAGGACGTGTGCCTTCATCAGATGAACTGCTATCGGACAGATTTGCTGCAGGTGATTTGGAGTACAAAATAAAGGCACGGTACCCTACAGGTGATAGCGAATATACAATCTGCACACCATAAAGCATGATAAATAGAGGTTATTGCTATTTTCTAAGCTCAAAAATTAAGTTGAGTTACTCATAAGCTTGAATTGCAACATAAATAATGAAAAGCTGATCTCGTGCTTTCTCACGGAATTAGGGGAGATAATCTCTCAAAGTTTGAAGAAACTAAAGAGATACCAAGAGTAGATCTTGGGTTAACTGGTCTTACTAAGGCAGAGGACCCTATTCCTTTTTTAGATGATAGAAGGTATTTAGATGATTCTAATCCCTATGTTCCATGGTTCAAACGTAAGTTAACCTCTACCATTATTTTGTTTTCAATTAGTGCTGTTGTAACGATTTTTCTGTTGATACAAGGAAGTTCTGTTTCGTCCGTGTTCGTTTTTGAGAATGACCAACCGACTGAAGAGCTTTCTCCAAAGCCCCCAATAATCATTGATGAAGTTGAAAAAGTAGAATATCCTGAACCATCTGAAAGAGCTGAAACAACTCTTGACTCGGTAACATCAACAACCGAACAAAAAATTCAAACTACGAGTGCGTCAACAAGTACAACATTAGAAACCACTACTACCGAGATTAAAGTGGAAACATCTACAACAGTTAAAATTTCTACAACAACAGTACCTGTAAAACCTAAGATTGTTCCGGCGAAAATTGTGGTTCATAACTCTAATGCTGGGGAAAATGGTCTGAGGGTAAGTAAAGTTGCAACTAGAGCAAACAAAACCTCTCTTTACATCCGACCAGTCTTTTCAAACTGTACCTCATCTCAAAAATTTGTAGCATATTTCTATAACGGAACTTCATGGATATCCGAACCCGAACAGTCTTGTGATGAACCTTTAGCTATTCAGAAGAAAAATTTGTCTCCAAATACAACTTACGGTTTTTTAATAACATCAGGTGACTCCAGAATCTATTGGGCTTCTTTAGATACAACTCCTGAGTAATCTTAATTAAACATTTAAATATCATTTGATTAAAGATTCACAGGAATAAACAAGATAGTAACTATTTTATATCGGTTTGTTACAAGAAACGCTTTAAACAAGAATTGGGTGGGTTATCCAAAAAGATTTGACGAATCATTTGCTGCTAAATTAGTAAATAAGTCAAAGCTAGTATCGTGGGTTCAGAACCGAATAAATGATCAAAGTGCACTAAACCTAAATGTAGATGGAGATATCGGTCCAATCACAGATTCAGCCATCAGGAATCATCTGCAAAAAGGTGGGGTAGTTGCGTCGGAGTCATTTGTAGCCTTACTAGATGAGTAAAAACCAAAACATTTATTTGACTACAAACTTTTTTCTGAATCTGTTTGCAGGGATTTCTACTAATTTATAAGAGGCAATTGAGAATCCAATTGTTAAAACCTGTTCAACCACGATAATTTCTAAAAGAGACCATTCTGGGAATCGATCCTGACTGAAGTAAACCTGAATTGGTATATGCCATAAATATATTGAATAAGATAGTTTTCCTATGTATACGACTGGTTTCAGAGAAAAAAGTTTGCCAAAGAAGTTATTTGGGTTGTCATAGAGATGGGCAATCAGAGCCACTGTTGCAATTGAACAATATATTACAAATGTATATACAAAATATCCTGAACCTGAATTGTCATGTCCTTGGTCACGCAGAAATAAGTCAGTGATCAGTATCAGTATTGAGATTACGAAAACTTGAGTAGTGCCAATTAATCTACGAAAACTCGCATATATGTTGTTGTGAATAACAAAGGCCAGGCATGCTCCTAATGCAAAGCCATCAAAACTGAATATAGAAATAGAAACAAGGTCTGGAAATACAATAGCTAAAATAAATCTAAATACTGCAATTGATAGGGTCCCAGCGACTAGTCCTTTTACAACGGATTTTGCTTCTATAGTAGGCAATTTGAATTTTTTAAAAAACCATGGCCAAAAAATATAGAAATGCTCTTCTACCGACAACGTCCAAGTGTGTGCCATAAACCTTTCACCTGTTCCAAGGCTAGAACCCCAAAGTCCATCATTTCCAAAAAGTATTGGACGTAGGTTGGTTAGATAGAAGACAACCATAAATAGCTCAAACCAAAGGTATTTTCGGTTACCAAAATCTGGTATCAGGAAAAAACTTAGTATAAATACAACCGTTACAAGAGCAAAGACTGCCGGTAGTATTCGAACGGATCTTCTTCCGTAGAATGCTTTTATATCTAAACTTTTAGTCCGATCCCATTCTTCGATCATTAGTTTGGTAATTAAGAATCCGCTTAATACAAAGAATAAGATTACGCCGCTGTTGCCTCCATCAAAGAGATCTAAACCTGTATGTTCAAGTAGTACAAGTCCAATAGCTAAAGCTCTTATGCCATCAAGGGCACTACGGTAGCCCATTTTTTGTGATGGTTTTAAAGGGGTCTCTAATTGAGGCACTACATATTTGTTTAAATTTATAAAACGCAATTGATCCACCACATCAAATTTTTAGGGATAGCCGTTGGGTGATTTCAATTCTTTCAAAATCCTCTGATAATTGTAAGACAATTATTTGAGAACCCCTCAAAGAACAGGAGGTTTTGGTTGGGCCGAGAGATTGGTACGCCCCCCGGGACTTGAACCCGGAACCTGCAGATTAAGAGTCTGTTGCTCTACCAATTGAGCTAGAGGCGCAAAATATTTAATTTTGAATTTTAGGGTGATCGAGGGGATTTGAACCCCCGACATCCTGGATCACAACCAGGTGCTCTAACCGGACTGAGCTACGACCACCAAGAGAAACTAATGTTATCTGCATTTTATGTGTTTGTGATTTATTTTTATCTGAATTTTAATTATCACTCAAATTTGCAAAAGTCTTTTACTTTGGTGTCTCTGGCCTCATATTAAGTTACAATCTATCTGCCCCCGTAGCTCAGCTGGATAGAGCAACTCACTTCTAATGAGTAGGTCGCTGGTTCGACTCCAGTCGGGGGTACTCCGTACATCCACTTACTTTCTTGATCTCATTCTGTTTGTTTCTAAAAAAGCTTTAATTAAGTTGATGGGTAAATGTGATCATCTATCTTTATTCTGACGCTTGAATACGCATGATTTATTGATTCTGTTCTTTTTCATAAAAATAGTAAGGTAATTGTGTGGGATATCGTAGTTCAAAGGTCTAGCGTTTTATATGTGCCTATACCTGGGCATCTAGACACGAAGCAGTCTAGTTAGTATGTTGTTATATATCTTCCATATAAGAAGATAAAGCGGTTTTATGAACGAACAATCACAAGAAACTTGGGAGAATGACCTCGATTACCAAGAGGTTATTAACGAGCAGCCAATAAAAAATCCTGCTGCTAAACATGACCCAGTTGTGATTAAACAAATTTCTATTGGTATCGCAATGTGTCTAGTAGCATTTTCCGTTGTTGCATTTCGTACTACAAACGATCTAGAAGAGACTGAATCTTCTGACCCGATTGTTTTAGCGTTGGATAATTTCGCTCAGGCTGAAGAACCTGAGGCTGTAGTGTCTAGTAGCACAACGACGACATTGGAAGACGATCTTGAAGCAGAAGAATTAGACGAAGAAAATGAAGAGCCGTCCGCTCCTGTCACAGCTTTTTCTGCGAATAGAGCAACTTGTCAAAACGTATATAACAACCCTAGTGCCGTTGCATTCAAATTTGCAGATCCTGTCCTGGATGAGCCTGTTGATGAGGCTAACAATGAAGAAGAAACGACAACTACAACAACTGTAAAAGAAGAAACAACTACAACAACAGAAAAAGAAACCACAACTACTACTGAGAAACCAACAACTACAGAAAAAATCACTACAACTACAAAGAAACCAGTTGCACCACCAGCTCCTCCAGGGTGGGCTGATTCTGGGAATGGTGTGAATGTGCCAATAGAACTCTTGGTAATCAGGTGCTGTGAATCTATGAACAATTATACTGTGCAAAATGGTGTGTCTACTGCCAGCGGCGCTTACCAATTCCTAAACGGTACTTGGGCTAACCAATATGGTGTTTCTAGGGCAATGTATGCAACTCCTGCGCAACAAGACATGGCTGCAATCGCAGAATGGAAGCGAAATGGCTCACGCCCTTGGAATGCAAGCAAAGACTGCTGGGGCAGAGGGTCAGCCTAACCCAAAGTCAACAGTGGAATAAGTTGAGCCAAGGATTCTATCTTTACGCTTACTTCGAGTTCCTCCGGGTTTCTTAATTCTCCTAATTGGATGTACGCTATATTTGCGTCATCTGCTGCCAATAAATCTGCTTTTGTGTCTCCAACCATGATCATTTCATCATTGTTTAGTTGGAAATGTTCACAACATGATTTAAGCATCCCTGGGTCGGGTTTAGAGCCGTATCCAGAATCAAAACCATAGATTAACTCAAAGTAGCTGTTCCAATTGAGGAGCTCAACAAATTTCTTTGCTGATGACTCACTGTCATTGGTTGCCATAGCGACACGATAACCATTTTTGTTTAGTACCTGTAGAAGTTCATCTGCTCCAGGACTAGTTTTTACTGTATCATTTGCATACTTTCTCGTCAGTCTGGAGAATTCAAGTGGGTCAGTTACTGTTGAAATAAGTAGTGCCGTTGTTTTTCCATCAGTTTCTGGAACTTTAGATTCTGCCATGAAGCATTGTTTTTCTATGTCTAGACCGAGTGTTTGTGCTAGGCGGCTTACTTGTTCTTGAGATTCACAGACTTCAATTGTTGCTTGTGACATTGCTTTGCCCCATGTTGAATTTAGATCTAGTAGAGTTCCGTCTTTATCAAAAATGAACCCCTTAATTTCGGAGTTGGGGTTTCCTGGGAAGAATAAATTTAAACTGGTCATCTATTTTTGTAGTAGCCTCTCTAAGTTACTTTCAAGATTTGGTTTGTTATGAAAAACTTCTGAGAATATTCCAAAGCTTCGAGCTCCGATCACATTCTCTTCTAAGTCATCGGTAAAGAATACTTCTTCTGGCGTCACTTGCAAGTCATTGCAAACATGTTCGTATATCTCTTTGTCAGGCTTTGCAAAACCGATTTTATTAGTCATGAAAATACTGTCAAATTTCTTGTGTAAATTAAAATATTTGAGTTCTTCATCTATCGTGCATGTGCTATTTGTTAGCAATGCTATTCTCATACCTGATTTTCTGTATCTGTCGAGAAGGTTAATCATGGAAGCATCGATTGATCCTTTGTCGTTCAAAACCGTTTCAACTGACTCTCGATGACCGACTATTTCTATAGTTGTTTCGATCCAAGACTTTTTTGTGATTTCTCCTCTGGCCACTTTGGGATAAACCCCTGGCCTAAAAGCAGCTTCTAAGATTGACCCATTTGAGAGGTTATAAGTGTTCTCTACTATATTTGATAGGTTCGGCGTGAAGTGTCTGATTACACCATCAAAGTCAAATAGTAGAGTGCTGATTGCCACTTATAGATGCTACCGTGTAGCTAGTATGAGTATCGAAAATGTGACAATAATAGGTAGAAATAGATCATACAATTTCATAAATATTGTATTCATGAGTTTTGTTCTGTTAATAAGCTCGTGTGGCGAAGATTCTGGAGATAAAAACCAAGAAACAGTATCTACTACTCTCGAAGGCGAATTTTCTTTACAACAGGCAGAATGTGAATTTGACGTGCCAAAAGAAGTAGAAGTTGAATGTGGAAACCTTGAAGTTCCACAACATTGGGATGATTTAGATGATACTGACACGATTAGTCTTCGTACCGCCGTCCTTACAAATGAAAACACTCCCGAAGATGCCCAGCCTGTAATATATTTTGAAGGTGGGCCTGGTGGGGATTCCTTGGGCACTCTTCGATTCACTTACGAAGATCGATGGAACTCAATTGTTGATAAACATCCCTTAATTCTTTTTTCGCAGAGAGGTGCTAAATATTCAACGGTCGATTTGGAATGCGAAGAAATTACTGAACTTCAATTTGATTCACTTGAAGTTGTTGAAGATAATGGTGAATATTTTGAAACAATGAAACAATGTGTTGAAAGGCTAGAGGGTGAAGGTGCAGATTTTAGCGCATACAACTCTGTTAATTCTGCAAATGATGTTGAGGCTCTAAGGGTTTCTTTAGGATACGAAAAGCTTAATATTGTTAGTGTTTCATATGGGACTCGTTTAGCTCAGTCATATATGAGGCTTCACCCTGATTCTATTTCAGCGGTGCTGCTTGATGCTGTGATGCCGACAGTGCCAGAGCAAAGTGTAAGCCTTGTTCCAAAATCTGCTGAAAGATCTTTTAATGAGCTTTTTAAAGCCTGTGAAGACAACGATTTTTGTTCGAGTGAATACCCAAATCTTGAAGAAAGATTTTATAATATTCACACTCAACTTGAGGCCGAGCCGTTAAAGTTTCAAGCTGTTAACGGGCTTACGTTTAAAACCTATGATGTTGTTTGGGACGGTGACAATTTTATTGGAACAAGTTTTAGCGCTATGTATTCTGCAGAACTAATTCCTTTTATTCCACAAATGGTTGAAGAGTTAGAACGTGGAGATTCAGCTACTGCAACCATAATGGTTTCGTTACAACTAGTGAATTTAGAATTTATTTCTACAGGTATGTTGAATTCTGTGCTCTGTCATGATGCATATAGCTTCATTGATGAACAAGAGTATTCTGCGGGACAAAGCAATGTCCCAATAATCAACTCGACTTTTGAAGCTTCAGAAGGTGATTTTGATGAGATAGAAGAGTCTTGTGATTTGTTTGGTGAAGACAAAGCAGATGAAAGCGATATTGTTCTAGTAAAAAGCGATGTTCCAACTATCCTATTTTCTGGTAGATTCGACCCTATAACTCCCGCATCGTTTACAGACCTTGTGGCTGAGGGTTTGACGGAATCTAAAACATATGAATTTGATAAAGTTGGTCACTCTGCAGTATTTACTGAATGTGGTAATCAAATTACTTTAGATTTTTTCTCAGACCCTGAAAATTTTCCTAATGATTCGTGCATCGGAGAAATGGATGAGTTGAATTGGGAAAATCCTTTATTAGGCCTGTTCTAATCTTTTTCAGATTTTCCAAGTACAAACAGAGCAACTAATCCTGCTAATGCTTTACCGAATCCAATCGGTTCGACTGGAGGCAATGTAGGGTCTGTCTGTTTGTCATCTATTCTTCTTGTCGGTCCACCGGTTGGACGTTCGATGTATCCGTTTACTTCTGCCCCAACTATTACAGCCAACGCCGTTAGTTGCAGAAAGATCATTATGGCTGCGATGCTGCCTAAGAGCCCGTATGAGGCTGGCATGGCTCCTACATTTGATGAGTAATAGCTGAATCCAAAACTAAATAACAAGAACAATAGGGTTGCGACTATTGCTCCTTGGTTTCTGTAAGGGGTTTTCATGTCTCTGTCGGGGGAATAGCGATAGAACATGGTGAGGGCTCCACCGAATAATAGAATAATAAACACTGGTTGAAATATTCCAAAGATTACTTGGGCAGGTTTGCCGATTCCTGCTTGGTCTAGAATTATTGGCATTAATCCAATTAGGAAAACCAATAACGCTATCCCTACTATCGCAGATGCTGTGAATAGATATGCAAGTGCTCTGACTTTCCAGCCGGGTCTGTCTTCTTCGACTTCATAGGCGGTTGAAATTGTTCCCATCAACTTTGCTACGGCGCCTGATGCTGAGAATAATGCTAATAGGAGCCCAGTTGCCAGTGCAATCCATCGCCCTAGCTGTCCACTCTTCTCTGCTGGTTCTTCACTTGTAGATTCAACTTCTCCTACGATACTTTTTAGCTGTGCTGTCACGAAGTTTTTTGTGTCTTCGTCTAAAGAACCTGCGGCATCAGTTACTTGTTGTTCAATTTCTGCTGGATCAGCCACTAGTGCATAAACCGAAATTAGGGCAATTAATGTGGGAACTAAGGCAAGAAGTCCGTAAAAGGCTACACCAGCGGAAGATACAGCAACGTTATGCCTTTTTATTCTTTTAAGTATGGCTTTTATTGTTGCTAGTTTTTTAACAGCAGATGAGACTTTCATATATCCCTATTCTAAACATTCTCTATCTCTTCTATTCGGTTGGAGAGATTAGAAATATAAGATAATGGATATATAAAGCCATTTATAAATTCTGTATTATCTGTTTGATTTGTTGAAACTCTGTGAATCCTGCAGATTCGTTTAGATGTCCGCCGTTTTTAATCGCAGTTAGTTCAACGTCTAGGTTTTTTGCTATTTCTTCAGCCATAGTAATGGGTACGTATGGATCGTTCTCTCCATGAAAAATGTGGAATGTTTTTGAAGTCTGTTTAATTGCGTCCCAATTTAGTTGTCCGGTTATGAATGATTTGTTTACTTGATCGAACTCTGGAATATCTAAAAGGTCTAAAAATGGGCTAACTAGTATCGCTGATTCGATTGCTGTTGAGATTTTTTTATTGCCCGATTGGGTTTGTAGTAGTTGCAGAATAAATGCACAGCCTATGCTGTGTCCAACAACAATGTCTGAATCTTTTAGCTCACCAATATCTTCAGATAGTTTTTCAAGCCAGTTAGTTAATGTTTGTTTTTCCTTTAGTGGGAACTGTGGTGCGACGATTTTAAAGTTTTCACCAAAGGTCAATTTGAGGTATGGAAACCAGTTCTCGTCTGGATGCCCAAATGATCCGTGTATTAGTATGAGTCTTGGTTTTAATTTAGTCATTAGTGAGCATTGTTTTTAATGCTTTGATTGCATCTGTTGCGTATGGTTCTACTCTGCTAGGGATTTGATCTGGTTCTATTTCTGGGCCTAAGATTCCAACTCCTATTGGTTTCATCAGGTCTAGTTGTAGGTCGATGATTCCTTCCATCACAGCATTTGACATAACAAAACCATGTTTTGTGCCGCCTTTTTCTATGATTCCTAGAACCACGCATCCCTCGATGGCATCATCTAGGAGGAGTCTTTTTAGTGCTAATGGGGCTTCTAAGCATCCGGGAATTCTGACTTCTTTGACTATTTCTAGTTCATTGTTAGAAGCAAACTTTTTTACAGCTGCGACCATTTCATCTGATTCTTTTTTATGGAACTCTGTGACCACCAGGCCTATTTTGTGCATTATTTCTCCAGTTGTTACTGTACTCATGCTATCGTGCAATAAAATTATGTGGAGAACCTTAGCGGAGTCTTTCCACAAATTGTTCTACGTTAATCACAACGTCGTCTTCGCCTATTTGATCAAAAGGGTTTTCTAAATGATTTTGAATATTGTCGAGACTCACTAAAATAACTGCAAATAGAACAGGCATTACGTAATCTAAACCAGTTCTTAAATCTATTGCTAAATACGCAAAGTAAGGCCCATATAGGGGAGGGAGAACTCTAATGAATAGATCACTAAACGCTCTCAGAGTTCTAGGGGTACGGTACTGATAGACATGTTTGATGCTTTCAAATGCTGTCATCATTTTACTCAAATATTGGTTACATCTTGAAACTTCACCGCTTGCCAAACCATTTTGTCTTAAGTCAGTTTTAATAAAGTTTGATAGATTAGAAAAGTTTTCGTATACAAGCTCTTCGTTGTTCCTGAGTTCTGCAACTGGTTGTGTGAATAATTGTCTGCATGATTTAGAAGTTCGCCTAACAGTTGACGTGATTTCTCTAGCGTTTCTTCTGAAGGATTTTCCAGCCAGTCTCTAGTGGCAAAATATATTGCTTTGCCATGAGATTTTATCAGGCCGTAGTCATCGAGTGCTGCCTCACGCCTTTTGTAAGCACCGCCGATCGAGAAAACAATTGGGAACACTATAGCTGTAGAGATGATTGTTAACGGGAAGTCGGCCGTCCAATCGTAGTGGATACATATTGCAGTAGAGATAACTGCAGAAATGACAACTATGAGTGTTTTTAGGTTTATTATTAGCCAATAGCGTTTTATATGTTCAATCATTAATCAAAACTCTACAAGCTATTCTTTTGTTTTTGAAGATCTTTGGATCCTAATGCATATAAAAAGTTGGGTCCAGATTTCTCTGGACCCAACTTTGTTTGAGCGGATAACGGGATTCGAACCCGTATCATCAGCTTGGAAGGCTGAGGTTCTAGCCATTGAACTATATCCGCATGATCTATTTAGTTCTTAGCAAATTGCTAAGTCGGGATGGTGAGATTCGAACTCACGACCCCCTGCTCCCAAAGCAGGTGCGCTAGCCAAGCTGCGCCACATCCCGAAGTTATTACTTTAACCTAATAATGTCAGATTGCATACCATTTGGGATCAACAATTCAGATCATTCTGTATAGACTGTCTAAGTGAAATCAACATTAGAGACATTAGAACAAAATAAAGTAAAGCTTTTAGTAGATATTGAAGAGTCTGAATTTGAAAAAGATTTAGATGAAGCCTTCAAAAGAATTTCAAAAGAAATTAAATTACCTGGCTTTAGACAGGGTAAAGCTCCACGAAAAGTGCTTGAAGCAAGAATAGGTGCTCAACACGCCAGAGATGAAGCGTTCCGTTCTGCTCTGCCAAATTATTATACAAAGGCTGTAATTGAACATGAAGTAGATGTGATAGCTCCACCAGAATTCGATATTAAAGCTGGTCAAGAAACTGGAACAGTTACGTTTGAAGCTGTTGTGCAAATTAGGCCAAGTATTGAAGTCGCTGGTTACGGGGGACTAGAAGTTGAAGTTCCTGCATTAGAAGTTGATGATTCAGATGTGTCAGAAGCCATAGACACAATTCGTAAACAAACATCAGAGTTAAAAACTGTTGAAAGGAAAGCTAAAAAAGGTGACCGTGTATCTGTAGATATTGACACAGAACATAATGGTGAGCCAGTTCCCGGATTCACTACCCAAGCGTATTCATATGAGGTTGGTTCTGCCAGCGTTGTGCCTGAAATGGATGAAAATCTGCTAGGAAGCAAAGCGGGAGACGAGCTTGCATTTGAAGCCGTTCACCCAGACGAAGAAGAAAAAGAACCTCTGAAAATGTCGATTAAGGTAAACGAAGTTCAAGAAACAGTTCTTCCAGAAACAACTCCTGAATGGGTTAAAGAAAACAGTGATTTTGAATCATTAGAAGAGTTAGAAGCAGATTATCGTGACCGAATCTCTAAGTCACGAATTAAACAAGCAAATATGATGCGAAGAAATAAAGTATCAGAAATGGTTGCAGATCTGGTTTCTGGTGAAGATGTTCCAAAAGAACTAGTAGATGTCGAAGTAGAAAATCGTCTTCAAGATATGGCTATGCGTTTACAAGCCCAGGGAATAGAATTTGAACAGTATCTACAGCTGACTGGTTCTTCTCAAGAAGATCTTTTAAACGAAGTTAAAAAGACTGCAGAAGCTGGAGCGAAACTAGATTTAGCTCTTCGTTCTATTGCCATTAGAGAAAACGTCGAAGTAACTGATGAAGACTTGCAAAACGAATACGCAAAAGTTGCAGCCCAAATTCAGAAGTCGACAGAAGAAGTAGAAAAAGAATTTTCAAAAGCAGGACAGTTAAGAGCCCTTAAAGTCGACATCCAGAAAAGTAAAACCTTAGATTGGTTGATCGAAAAAGCTAAAGTTGTTGATGAAAATGGGACAACTTTAAATAGTTCTGATTTAGAAATAGTTGAAGACTCAGCAGAGACACCCCAATAGGTTGTAGAGTAGTATCATAATGAGGACGATCTGAGAGGAAATCCGATGACAGTAGCTGCCGCCAACGGAACATTTATTGTTCCAAACCCTACGGTTATTGAACAAACCAGTAAAGGTGGAGAACGGGTAACCGACATCTACTCAAAGCTGTTAAGTGACAATATTGTGTTTATTGGTACGCCAATAGTTGATGAAATTGCAAATATAGTATGTGCCCAGTTGTTGCATCTTGAGTCGGAGAATCCTGATAACGATATTAGTATCTACATCAATTCACCTGGAGGTGACATAAATGCGATGTTCGCTATTTATGACACAATGCAATATATTCAGCCAGATGTGACAACAATTTGTTTTGGTCAAGCTGCTTCAGCGGCTGCTATCTTGTTAGCTGCTGGCACACCTGGTAAAAGACTAGCTTTGCCTAATGCTCGAGTGCTGTTGCATCAGCCTTACACAGGTGCTCAAGGGCAGGTTTCAGATCTTGAAATTGCCGCCAGTGAAATTGAAAGATTAAAAACTAGCTTGGAATCAATTTTGTCTAGGCATACAAATCAGCCAATCGAAAAAATCTCTGAGGATACAGACAGAGATTTTGTTATGACCGCTGAACAGGCAAAAGAGTATGGTGTTATCGACGAGGTGATTTCTCTTAGAGATGCAGCAGATAGAAGCGGTCCCATTCGTGCAGTTGGATCTTAGGGTTCTGTTATGGTAAAGATTGGTGAAAGTGGAGAACTTCTAAAATGTTCTTTCTGCGGTAAATCTCAGAAACAGGTCAGAAAGTTAATTGCTGGTCCTGGAGTCTATATTTGTGATGAGTGTATAGATCTTTGTAACGAAATCATTGAAGAAGAGTTAACAGAGAATCCTGAAGTAACGTTTGAAGAACTATTAAAACCACATGAGATATGTGATTTCTTGGATCAATATATTGTTGGTCAGGGTTCTGCCAAAAAAGTTCTTTCGGTAGCTGTCTACAATCATTATAAGAGAATCCAATTTGGACAAGGAGCTAACGAAGTAGAGCTCGGTAAATCAAATATTATGTTAATCGGGCCAACTGGTTGTGGTAAAACCCTTCTTGCCCAAACGTTAGCTCGCATGCTAAACGTGCCTTTCGCTATCGCAGACGCCACAGCGCTCACCGAAGCTGGTTATGTTGGCGAGGACGTAGAGAACATTCTTCTCAAACTTATCCAAGCAGCTGATTTTGATATTGCTCGTGCAGAAACAGGCATAATATATGTCGATGAGATAGATAAAGTTTCTCGTAAAGGCGATAATCCTTCTATCACTAGGGACGTTTCTGGTGAAGGAGTTCAACAAGCTTTACTTAAAATAATAGAAGGTACCGTTGCATCTGTTCCTCCTCAAGGTGGTAGAAAACATCCTCATCAGGACTTCTTGCAGATAGACACATCAAACATTCTGTTCATATGTGGTGGTGCTTTTGATGGTATTGAAACAATAATCAAAGATCGTTTAGGTAAACGCCCGGTTGGGTTTAGGACTGTGGCAGAATCTGAACCATTAGAAAAAATGACTGTTGAAGATGTTTATGCCCAAGTTAAACCTGAGGATCTTTTGAAGTATGGCCTGATCCCAGAATTTGTTGGACGCTTGCCAGTTATGGGCACAGTTTCAAAACTCGATGAGGTTTCGCTGAAGGAAATCCTTGTAACACCAAAGAACGCTCTGGCTAAGCAATACCAGAAATTCTTTGAAATGGAAGAAGTTAAACTTTCATTTACTGATGAAGCATTGTCAGCTATTTCGGCTAAAGCGATTCAGAGAGGTACAGGGGCTAGAGGATTGCGTGCAATACTTGAAGAAATACTCCTTGATGTGATGTATGAAGTCCCAGGGCGCGACGATATTGTTGAATGTGTAATCGATGAGAATGTGATCAGTGGTAAAGGAACCCCAACTTTGGTTTCAAAGAAGAAACTTGGCCAAAGAAAAGCTTCTTAAAGAGGTTCAATATGGATTACTCTAAAGCCATTGACTATCTGGATTCGCATATAAACCTAGAATCTGACCGGTTGCCAGTTGCTGGTTCAATGGATGAGCTATCTCTTGAAGGAATAAAACAGTTACTTTTTTCTTTAGGTAATCCTCATTTAAGTTATCGTGTAATACACATAACAGGCACAAATGGAAAAGGTTCTACTGCAGCTTTCACTGCTTCTCTAATAGGAGCAACAGATCTGTCAGTTGGGCTTTTGACTAGCCCTCATTTGGTTAAAGTAAATGAACGTATCAGGTGGAATGATGAAATTATTTCGGATGAAGATTTAGCTCGTATTCTTTCATTAATAGCTTCAATTGAACCTATGATAGATCAACGTTTGAGCTGGTTTGAAATTATTACAGCTGCAGGGTTTGTATGGTTTTCTGAACTTTCTGTTGATGTAGCTGTTGTCGAAGTTGGCCTACTTGGGCAAATGGATGCAACAAATGTAGTTGAATCAGATGTTGCTGTAATTACGAATATCGCTAAAGATCACACTGATGGGCTGCCTGGTTGGAAGAAAAAAGTAGCATCTGAAAAATCTGGAATTATCAAACCTGAAAGCTATGTTATTCTTGGTGAAGATTTTGGTGAGCTTACCGATGTTTTTGCTTCTCGTCCGAATCTAGGGATCTCTCAAGCTCACGAAGATTTTTCTGTTGACTCAAATATGTTAAGTGTGGGCGGAAGACTTCTCGATATTAATACTCAATATAGTAGTTTTACAGACTTGTTTTTCCCATTTCATGCATCATTTCAAGCTGAGAATTTCATTACTGCTTTAGCGGCAACTGAGGCATTTTTTCAGAGAGGCCTTCACCGAGATATTGTAGAATTTGCATTAACACGGGTCAAATTGTTTGGTAGGTTCGAAGTTGTAAAAACTCGTCCAATTATTATTGTTGATGGTTGCCATAATCCTGCTGGGGCAAAAGCCAGTGCCCGTTCTTTGTCCGAAACTTTTGCAAAAATGGGTTCTTCTATTCTTGTTTTCGGAATATTGCAAGATAGAGACCCAATTGAGATGCTTAAAGCAATAAATGCTTCAGATTTTGATGCTGTGATTTGTACTGAACCTGATTCAAATAGGGCTTTAAAAGCGGAGAAGCTTGTTGATGCAGCGAATGCTTTAAACCTCAACCCTGAACTTGTTCGTTCTCCAGTTGAAGCCTTTAATAGAGCTGAATCCATTGCAGCCGAAGAAGATATTATTGTTGTATCAGGAAGTTTCTATTTAGTAGGGGAACTTCGAAATCATATACTTTCTCAAGTGGATGAGTCTCGATAAAGCATGTTAGGCTAGAATTGTTCACTACTTAGAACAAAGGTAATTTCTTATGAGCCAAAATGAGCTTGTACTAGATGGGTATTCTAATCTTGAGTTGTTAGAGAAGTATTATTCATCAGAGTTGTACAAGGGGATTGAAGAAACTACTGGTGATCGAGTATCTATCAAAGTGCTTAGTGAGCTGCCAAATTCACAAGTGCAGGACCGGTTCGATCAAGAGTTAGAAATCCTCAAACAGGTCCAAGATGTAGAAGGCGTTGCAAAATTATTAGATTCTGGGGTATCTGACAACGGTTCTTATTACCTGGTATCAAAATTTTATCCGAAAGGCTCTTTACAAGATCTTTTAGTATTTGAAGGTCCAATGGAGTGGGAGTATTCAGTCGAGATTATTTCCGAACTCTGTGAAGTCTTACTGAGGGTTTATGAGAAGAACGTATTTCATACAGATATTCAGCCAGCTAATATTTTGCTGACCGATGAGTTAGAGCCGATTATTCTTAATTTCGGTCAGAGGTCGGCTAATCAATCTTTGGAAGATGAATCCGATATCTTAATTCATACTCCCGCTTACTCTTCGCCAGATATCTTGTTAGATGCGAAAAGTTCTTCTGGCTTAAAATCTGATATATATGGAGTTGGAGCTACCCTCTGGGCTTTGATTGTTGGTAAGCCTCCAATTTCTGTTCCTGTTGGTGGAGCCAAAGAGGCCGCAAAAGTAATTAAAAATACGGCTTTAGAAGATATTTCTATTACAGGGTTGGTTCCAAAAGAACTGTTTTCAATCTTGCAGAAAGCACTTGCAAAAGATCCTAATGATCGGCATAAGAGTTTGGATGAATTCCTTGCGGATCTAAAGTCGATCAAATCTTCTGAACTAGAAGACCCTCAGCTTTTTGTCGAAGGTGCATCAGGGAATTCAGGTAGTTTGAAAGCTCAAGAAGAAACTGTTGTGGGGGCAAGACCGTTATCAATGCCTACGTTTGCCCCTCCTGTTCTTTCTGAAGATACAGAGATTAGAGTTGACAACGAAGAATTTAATAAATCAGATAATCATGGTAGAACTCTTGTTGATGAGCTTAATCCTGTAGAAAACTATTATGAAGCCGACGATTCTGAAGCTGAATATTACGATGAAGATGAAATGGTTGAAGTTGTTACATCCCCAGCGAAAGATGATAAGGGGTTTCCATTTTTTCTTGTTATCTCTGTAATTGTTATTACTGTTGCTGCTTGTGCCGGTGTTTTCTGGTTGTACAGTAATTCCTTACTTGGTCGAACTGAAGTTGCTAATTATGTTGGCATGTCTATTGAAGATGTTAAAGCAGATTTAGCGGACACAGCAATTGTTATAAATATTGAAGATGGGCGTCAAGATGGTTCTGAAGAAGGAGAAGTTCTTGAGCAGCGGCCAGTTGCAGGCACAAATATTGATTCTGATGGGGCAATAATCCTTGTTGTTTCTCAAGGTGGCGAGCTTAAAGAGCTGCCAGAATTGGTTGGCTTGTCTATTGAAGATGCTTCATCTCAGTTAGAGGATTTAGGCCTTATTCCTGGAGAAGAAGTTTCAGAACAGGATAGTGCAGATATTGCTGAGGGAATGATAGTAGAGTTGCAAGTTGATGGGAGAAAAGCGGACCCTGAGTATGCAACTGGGACTGTCATAAACTTTGTAACTAGCAATGGTCTTGTTACTATTCCTAGGGTAGGTGCTCAAGAGATCCGGTCTGTACTCGGCTCGGAGTTAAAGCTAGCTGTGGAGATAGTTGAAGAGTTCTCAGATCAAATTGAGCCAGGGGAAGTAGTCCGTAGTTCTCCGCCTGTTGGTACAAAAGTTGCTCCTGGTTCTTCTATTCTTGTGTATGTAGCAACCGATGTGCCTCCTTCGGATGTTTCTGTTCCTTCTGTTAACGGAAGAGATGTTGAAAATGCGGTAAGAGCTCTTCGTGGAAGAGGGTTTAATGTTGCATTTGAATCAGGATCTCCTGGCGATTGTAATTTGTTTTCTGGTGGTCGAAAACGTAATCAATGTAACTGGTATTCTAAAGATCAGGTTTGGCGTCATACCCCTGAAGGTGAAGCACCAGAAGGGGCTACTATAACCATAGTGGCCAGTGAAGAAGCTATTAACGAAGCAAAAGAAGATGATGACAACTAATCTTGGATAAATTTGTTAACCTGTGGATGTGAAAAAAACATTTATTATTTGTAAACCTGATGCTGTTGAACGTGGCTATGTTGGTGAAATTTTGTCTCGTGTCGAAAGAAAAGGTTTGCGCATTGTTGCTGCAGAATTAAGAACCTTGACTGGTGAAACTTTGTCTGAGCATTATGCAGAGCATGTAGACAAACCCTTTTATTCTGATCTAGTGAGCTTTATGACTCGTGGCCCTGTTTTGGTTGCTGTTGTTGAAGGCCCTGATGATGTTGTCAAAGTTTTAAGGACAATGATGGGTGCTACTAATCCTACTGAAGCATTGCCAGGAACTATAAGAGGTGACTTGGCCACTGAAATGACTGAAAATCTTATACATGGCTCTGACTCTGATGAATCAGCTGATCGTGAGATAAAGATCTTCTTTCCTGATTTGTTCTGATATATTGTAGTCAGCGTAAAAATGTAAATATTGCGCAAGTAGGGTGATTTAATTTGGCTTTTAAAGGACTTGGAAGACTATGTCTAACTTTCATGAACTTCTTATTGGCTTCACCTTTTAATTTTATAAGAGACTACTTACCTAGCTCAGCTAATTCAGCTCGGCTAGGTATCTGTTCGTATATTGAGACCATTTCCGGTCAGCGGACAGCAAGAAGGGATTTATTATATGTCAGAACAAGACAACGTAAACGGAGAGACTACAGGAAACTCTGAAGAAGTTAGAAAACCTAAGATTGGGGATTCTCGTCCTGCACCAAAACAATCTTCTAATAAACAGGACTCTGGTCCTGGGAAAAAGAATAATCGCAGGAAAAATAAAAACCCTGTAAATAGCAAACAGGAAAAAATTGTTAAAGCCGAATCAGGTGAAAAAAATGATCAGGATAAGCAGGGTAGACGTAAACGTCCAAGGCGTAAAAAGAAATCTCAGCCAGTAAGCCATATTGTTGCTGATGGTAATGTTGAGCTCGATGAGAATGCTTTAAAACAGAGGCGAGGAAAGTCAAGAAAGGGTCGTCCTGTTGGCCGGTACTTGATGGTTGTTTCTAAACAAGAAGATGCAACTCATATTGCTGTTCTTGAAGGACGCACTTTAATTGATTATTACGTTTCAAGGCCAAATGACGAGACCTTTCAAATCCATGGAAATATTTATCTTGGCAAGGTTCAGAATGTTCTTCCCGGTATGGAAGCAGCATTTGTTGATATCGGTACACCTAAAAATGCTGTGATATATCGCAGCGATGTTCAGTATGACAAAGATGATTTTGAAGGTAACGACAGTAATCTTCGTATCGAAAATATTTTAAAAACTAGACAAAACATTTTGTGTCAGGTTACTAAGAATCCTATTATGCATAAGGGTGCAAGGTTGACTTCTGAGGTTTCTTTGCCTGGAAGGTTCATTGTTCTTGTTCCCGAGAGTGATACTTTTGGCATTTCAAAGCGGTTACCTGATGCTGAGCGTCGTCGTTTGAGGAATATCCTTGATAAAGCACGACCTAAAGAACATGGTCTAATTGTTAGAACTGCAGCAGAGAATGTTACTGCTGCAGAGATTGAGCGCGATATTGCAGGTCTGGTTGAAGAATGGAATCAGATCAAATCTCTTGCTAAAGGATCTAAAGCTCCTGCGTTGTTGTATCACGAGCCGGATATGTCTGTGCGGGTTATTCGTGAGGAATTTAATAAAGAGTTCCGTGGAGTCATCATCGATGACAAGAGTTTGTTTGAAGAAGTTGATGAGTATGTTTCTTCGGTTATTCCTGCTTTAGCTGAGCGTGTAAAATATTATGATAATGGTAAAGAAGATTTGAAGCTGTTTGAAAGATATCAAGTTCAGGAACAGCTTTTGAAAGCTCTTGATAGAAAAGTTTGGTTGCCTTCTGGCGGTTCTTTGATCATTGAAGCTACTGAGGCTTTAACAGTCATTGATGTAAATACAGGTAAGAATGTTGGTTCTTCTAACCTTGAAGACACAGTGTTTAAGAATAACCTTGAAGCTGCAGAATCAATTGCACATCAACTTAGATTAAGAGATATCGGTGGAATAATTGTTATTGACTTTGTAGATATGGAAAACAAGAAGAACCGGGATGAAGTTGTTAAAGTCTTTAGAGACGCATTGAGAAGAGACAAAACTCGTACTCAAGTTTATTCAATTTCGGAATTAGGTTTGGTTGAAATGACTCGTAAACGAATAGGTGAGGGCTTGGTCGAATCAATTTCTGACCCTTGTGAGACTTGCAATAGTCGTGGTTTCTTGATTCCTGAGAAGTTATTAGATTAAACTGTCTCCGTCATCCCGCATGCAATGAGTGAAACGAATGTCTCCGTCATCCCGCACGGAATGAGTGAAACGATTGAAGATGCGGGATCCTCAATAATGGATTGTTTAATATGAGTTCAGACATACATACCAAAGACATTCAGCAATCTCTTGCAGAGACTGAGGAATGGTTTGTAGACAGAGGTATCCCTCATTTGATTGCGAATTATTCAGCAACTGAAGATGTTTGGACGCGGGCGATTACATTTCTGGTAGCAGTTTTTCTTGGAGAGCTGTTTTTAACATTTGGACCTGAGGTCGGTGGTTGGCGCCAATTTGGAATTTTCTTATTAGGCCTAGTTATTGCTTTTGGATCTGTAGCTGTTGCGAACATCTTTGCAGGAAGAAAAGCTTTTTCCAAACCAAATGATATTGGTTTAATTGAATTATCTTTATTTGTATTTGTTCCATCTTTACTTGTTTACATTGGTGGTAGTTCTGCTTGGATCGGGTTTGAATCAATCATCATTATTAATTTGTTAATTCTTGGTTTAACTTATGTTGTTGTTTCATGGGGAATATTTCCAATGATTCTCTGGGGGGTAAAGAATATGTGGAATCATCTTTCCGAGCTATCAATCTTATTTGCTCGGATGGTTCCTCTTATGCTTCTATTTTCAGCCTTTTTGTTTATTAACGCTGAGTTGTGGCAAGTGGCAAGCGATTTCCCAATCTCGATGTTTCTAACTGTTATTTTTTCATTGCTATTTCTTGGTTGCTTATTTTTGTTCAGCTCTTTGAAAGGGGTTCTAGGAGAATTAACAAAATTTGATTCATGGAGTGACGTATTCTCGGAATTAAACCGAACTCCTCTAGAAAATATGGATAGAAAATTTCTGATGGAAACAACCCCAGATTTTTCTTTAGGTCGTGCGGCACAAGTGAATCTAAGATTACGTTTGTTAGTCGGGTTAATCACACAAATGGTTCTAGTTGGTTTGTTGATATTTATTTTTTATGTACTGTTTGGATTAATGACGGTTCAGGTTGAGACTATTGAACAGTGGACTACTCTTAGTTCTTCAAAATCTGTTGAGGTCTTGTCTATGAGCTATTTTGGAAACGAAATGGTACTTACTAGTCTGCACCTTATTGTTGCTTCTTTTGTTGCAGCTTTTTCTTCTCTTCAGTTCGCTGTTTCTTTGATTACCGATGAAGGTTATAAAAGTGACTTCATAGCTGAATCAGATGCCGAGGTGAGGGAAGCTATTGCTGTTAGAGCGGCATACTTATCAATTTATGATTCAATTACAGAAACTAAAAGCAAATAATAGTTAATCAGCTGTAGATTTGGGTTTGTTTCGTGTCCTAACCTTGTTAGAGTGATTAAGTTATGTATGCAATAGTAGCCACTGGTGGCAAACAGTTAAAGGTCGAAAAAGGCCAAACATTAAAAATCGAACGTATCGCTGAGCCAGGGTCAACTGTTGATCTTCGTCCAGTGCTTTTAGTTGATGGTGATAAGGTTTTATCATCCCCGTCTGAACTTTCTAAGGCAAGTGTTTCTGCCAAGGTTCTTGAAGAAACTAAAGGTAAAAAGATCGAAGGTTTCATTTACAAGAATAAGAGTAATAACCGTCGTAGGTTTGGTCATCGTCAAATATTTTCGACTGTTGAAATTACTAAGATCGCAAAAACTGGTGGCAAAGCTGCTAGTGAGTCTGCAAAGACTAAGAAGCCTGCAGCAGCTAAAGAACCAGCAGCTGCAAAGAAAGCCTCAACAAAACCAGCTGCAGCTAAGAAGCCGGCTGGCAAACCAGCTTCTGCAAAAAAAGCAGAATAGAGAACGGAGTAAATTATGTCTAAGACTAAAGGTGGCGGTTCTACCCGTAACGGTAGAGATTCGCAAGCTCAACGGTTGGGCACTAAAATGTTTGATGGTGAAACAATCACTTCTGGTTCAATCATTGTGCGTCAGCGTGGAACCAAGATTCATCCTGGACGTAATGTAGGTCTTGGTAAAGACGATACTTTATTTGCTAAAGCAGAAGGTAAAGTAAAGTTTGGATTTAGAAAGGGCCGTCGTTTAGTTGACGTCTTAACCGACTAAATTCCACTTAGGTTTCTTATACACATCAGGGAATCTACTATTTTTAGGTACTGATATGTCCAATTTTGTTGACGAAACCAATTTTTGTGCTCGTGGAGGCAATGGTGGTTCTGGCTGTGTTTCATTTCGTCGAGAAGCACACGTTCCTTACGGTGGCCCTGATGGTGGAGATGGCGGAAATGGTGGATCAGTTTGGCTGCAAGCTGACCGCAATGTTGTTTCGCTTCTCGGGTTCCGTGATTATCCGCATAGGATAGCCGATAGCGGCGTCCACGGTAAAGGCTCTAAGAAACACGGTAAATCAGGTAAAGATTTAATTGTTAGGGTTCCTGAAGGCACAACGGTAAAAGATCGTGACTCTGGAGAACTTCTCGTTGATTTGGTTTCTCACGGTGATCGCTGGTTGGCTTCTCCCGGAGGGCAAGGTGGTAAAGGCAATACTAGATTTTTTTCATCTAAACGTCGAGCACCCGCTTTCGCTGAACAAGGTGAGTACTGTTATGACACTTGGTACCGTCTGGAGCTTAAACTTTTAGCTGATGTTGCCCTTGTAGGTTTCCCCTCAGCTGGAAAGAGTACTCTTATATCGGTTGTGTCAGATGCTAAACCTAAAATCGCTGACTATCACTTTACAACTTTGGTCCCTAATCTGGGGGTTGTCCGTCTTGAAGATGAAAACGAGTTCTTAATGGCAGACTTGCCTGGACTAATTGAAGGCGCTCATGCTGGTAAAGGCATGGGGTTTCAGTTTCTTAGACACATCGAACGTGCTCGTGTTCTTGTATTCCTACTAGATTTGTCTTCGGTAGATGGTGCTACCCCAAAGGAGCAGTTCGAAGCTCTTCGTAGTGAACTTGAGCTTTATAAACCAGAGTTATTAGAGCGGCCTTATATGGTTGTTGGTTCAAAGGATGATGTTTTAAAACCTGATGATTGGGCTGACTCTATCCCAGAGCTTGATTTCAGTATTTCTTCTGTTACACAAAGTGGTATTAAACCTATGCTTTGGAAACTCTACGAAATGGTTTCGAAAGAACGGTCTTTGGAGCCAGAACGATCTGATTTCATTATTCATAGACCTGAGCCAAGCGGAGTTAAAGTTGAACGCCAAGATAACGGTTCATGGCTAGTAACTGGTCGACAGGCTGAACGTTGTGTTGCTCTGTCAGATTTAACCGATTTTGGTGCTCTAGATTATGCTCAAGCGAGAATGAAAAAAGTTGGGGTAGATAAAGCTTTAAAGAAAGCTGGAATAAAAGAAGGTGAAGAGGTGCACATAGGTGACTTCATTTTCGAATATCATAATGAAATATGATATTAGTTGTAAAAATTGGTTCTACTTCTTTAACTAATTCAACAGGAAATATTAGTATTCAAGCTATTGCTAAGTTGTCTTCTGAGATTGCGAAGCTTAGGGCTGATGGTGTTGATGTTGTGGTTGTAAGCAGTGCTGCAACTTCTGTTGGGTTGAAACCGTTAGGGTATTCAATTGCTGATAAACCTAGTGATGCTGCAACGTTGCGGGCAGCAGCAGCTATTGGCCAAATTACAATCACTGGCACTTACAGGCAGTGTTTATCGACCGAAGGGCTAGAAGCAGCACAAATTTTGTTAGCTCCTTTAGATTTTTGGAATCGTAAAAGGTATTTGAGTAGTAGAGAGCTAATTAAGTTACTTCTGGATCGTGGTATTGTGCCGATAATTAATGAGAATGATGCCTTAGCTGACCAAGATATTAACTTTGGTGACAACGATAATTTAGCTGCATTAGTTGCACATTTGCTAGATGCTGACAAACTCGTTTTATTAACAGATATAGATGGGTTCTATTCTGCTGACCCTTCAACCAACCCTGAGGCTGAACTTATTAGGCTGGTGGATAAAATCACGTCTGAATTATATGATTCTGCTGGTGGATCTAATTCAGATATTGGTCGTGGTGGTATGGCTTCTAAGCTTTCTGCAGCTCAGATTGCTTCAAGATCAGGGGTCGAGACTGTCATTTGTAATTCTGCTGCAGATCAAGTTCTATCTAAGTGTATAAATGATAATCAGGTTATTGGTACTACTTTTGAACCTCATTCGAAGAAGGTTTCAGCTCGTAAACTCTGGATTGGGTTTGCCTTAGCACCTTCTGGAAAAATTGTTGTAGATGATGGGGCTAAGAATGCTTTGGTTAATTCTAATAAATCGCTTTTAGCTGCTGGAATGGTTTCTTGTTCTGGAGATTTTAGTCAAGGTAAATTAATTGAAATTTCTGACATTAATGGGCGAGTATTTGCTCGTGGTTTGACCCGCTGGTCTAGTAAAGAAATTATTTCGAATTCAGGTAAACAATCTGCTGATACACCCAATCTTTCTGATGAAGTTGTACATAAAGACGATTTGGTGCTTCTCGGTTTAATCAGTTAAAACCCATTCCTTTTGCTCAACCCGTCGACTGTTCATCAAAATACAATTCATTATTAGCATCTATCCCATCATCCTGCACATAACTGCATATGGAGTTAACTTAGCAGTCAATTGCTCGTAAACACACCACACCATAGCGTCATTCCGGGCCCCGCTTGCGGGCCTGATCCGGAATCTTCTTTGTAAACTACTTCAAGGACTTACTAATAGCTTAACCAAGCTGTTTCTAATTCCATGATGGGTGCACATAGCTGCAGGATCTAAATGGTTTTAGTTTTTAAAGATCATGATTGGATTAATTTTTTGAGCTTTAAGAATCATAAAGTATACGAGTGCGCCTGAACCGACGATTGCGAATGAATCGATTGGTGAAATAATGTTTAGTTGACCTAAACCAAACATTGCTAGCCCAGATGGGGTTGCGGCTAATAAAATCTGTTTTAGTATGTTTGATTTAACATTAGTCCCAAGGGTTTTACCAAGTCTTCGTCTCAATAAAATCCACTCTGTCCATGATGCAATCGACGAGCCTATTGCTAATCCAATTGGGCCCAAATGCAAACCCTGAGGCTCTGAGACCCTTTCAGTTAATGGCCAATGTGGAAAGTCTCCTATTGATTTTATTGTTGCGTTTTCTACAAAAAGCCATTCGAACTGAAACATCAGTAAAAGACTTACAGACAAAGCAACAACTATTCGAACTATCGCTATTTTTGCTGGACCCTTTACATCGCCAAGGCTATACAAAGTGTTTTGAGTGACTCGAGCATTCATAGCTGCCGGTAACCCAGTAGCAAAAGTTGTTAGTATTAGTGCAACAGCTAGTACTAGGTTGTCTGTATCCGTTGTAGATAAAATAGTTTCGCTTTGTTCAGCTGCTTGGTCTCCAAACCTGTCTACTACTGCGTCTTTTATTTTTGTGGGTATTCCATAAAGCGTGTTTACTATTGGTTGGCTTGCTGTTAGATAAGCTGCGGTAACAAAACCAGCTGGTATCGCAACTTTTTTTAAACCATTTGATAAACGTTGAACTATTTTCTCTTTTGAATCTGAAACCCTCGACATCTCAGTAAGTTCTGCTACTGCGATACTGAATCCGAATAATGAAATTGGTAATAAATAAAGAGGTATTGTGCTCGCATATAGTGAGATGGAGCCTGCAATTAGTGCAGCTGCTAAAAACGTGTCAATAAAGCTTGAGAGCTGGATCACGCTTCTCGCTCCAACAGCCGGTGTAAACCTTTTTAGAACTTCGGTAAGTTCTGGAAAATCTTTTAACCGAATTTTACTCTCTAGCGTCATTTCCACGGGGCGTGCAAGCACGGCGGGAATCTCATCGGGTGTTACCAAATTTCTTCGAGTTACTTTTGATGATTCTGATTTAAGTATTTTTAGAACGGTTGGAAGTTGTAACAGCAACTGTAAAAGACCGCCTATTACGACACCCCAAGCAACTAGAACTGCAATTGATGCCTCAGTTGTAACGTATAAAGCTCCAATTATTAAGGCGGCGATTTGTGCGAAGTTCCAAATGACTGGTGCCACATATGATAGGAAGAATTTTCGGTGGCTGTTCAATACCCCCAAACACCATGCCGAGGCTACTAAAAAACCAATCCCGACAGAGGTTATTCTAACCAGGGTGATTGTTTCTTCGTAAAGATCGGGTAGTCGTGTTTCCCAGTCTGTGAATAACCAGATCATTGGTCTGGCAAGTAAGACAAAAAGTAAAACGAGTAGTGTAGTGGCGATTATTAAAAGAGTAAGGACAGATTTAGCTAATGAGTCAGCTTTTTTATACTCTTTGTCCTCTACTAGTTTTGCATAAACGGGTATAAACGAGGCACTTAGAGCTCCTTCGCCAAGTAAGTTCTGAATTAGGTTAGGGAAGCGCATTGCAAATCTAAACCCATCTGCGGCAGCGCCGAGAACTGCAAATATTATTGCTTCACGGATTAAGCCTGCAATCCGAGATAAAAAGATTCCTGCTGCGACTAGGTTAGAGCCACTTTTCCTAGGCTTTGTATTAGCTGTTTCTGTAGCACTATTAGAAATTGTGCTGTCATTAGCCATTGCTAACAGTATAGTTCGCTGAGGCTCTCTATAATGTAATTGTGGCGGAACATTATTTTTGCTTAGGAATGAAACACGTATACCTAGATTTAGTAAATGGTGGGGCTATTGAAGACTTGGTTGAAGGTGAAGAACGAATAGCTTTTGAATACGGATTTGCACGCACATTTGATGATGGGCTTGAAATTTCAACAGTAAAGCCGGTTTTTTTATACGGTGAAAAGTATGTGGCCATTATTGAGGACTCAGAACATAGATGGTCTCGTTTACTTACCTTGGATGATCTAAGATATTTATTTCATAATGGTGAGTTTATATTTGAACCTAAAAAACGATTTACTGAGTTAGTCTTAATGAACGTTTTTAATACGAATAGGCTAGTTATTGAAATCGATTCAGAGGTTATTGAACTAGATATATCAAGTTCAATTGAGAGTGTTTTTGTCCTGTCGAACGCTTACTTGTTTAATTTGAAACAAGTTATGAAGGTTGGGGATTCGAATTTGTTTGGCATTCTAAAGACTAAAAAACTTGTTACTGGGTTAGATGAAAATGATTTCGGTGTAATTCAAAAATCTTTTGTTAAAGGTAAACGACTGAGAAGACCGAATGGAAGTTTCCGCGTTATTAATTCTTCAATCCTCAATGACCCAAATAGATTCTTTATCAGAAAAAACTTTCGGTAAAGTTACATCAACTCAACCATTGTTCTGGGTTTGGTTCATAAACTACTGGTTCTCGTTTTGGTCTCGGTTCACGGTTGAAATATGCAACTCCTACACCTGATAGGAATCCAAAAAGGTGACCTTCCCACGATATGAAAGGTTGGGGGATTAGCCCTATCAGCATTGTGCTGTATAAAAATATGACTACTAATCCGATCGCCATGCTGGATAGCTGACGTTCGAAAAATGCTGCCCCAAGTAAAGCTCCAAAATATGCAAAAATTACGCCGCTAACGCCAATATGGTTTCCAGATGAACCTAGCAGCCAAGTTAATGCGCCTCCAAGCAGCGCAGATATTATTGTTACCTCTGCCCAATATTTGAAACCTCTTAGAGCAACAAATCCGCCTAAAACAGCGAAAGGGATGGTGTTAGAAATGATATGTGAAAAGCCTGAATGCAGGAAAGGGTGCCATAGAATGCCGTCTAGACCCGATGTTCTTCTTGGCTGTATTCCGTTTGTTTGGAACCAGTTTGAGAATGCGTAAGTATCTGCTATTTCTATGGTCCAAAATATGAGTAGTAGAGACCCAATTATTTTTGCAGTATCTGCCCACGAATTCATATACAGATTCTATGCTTAATTTGTTCTATTTTGCTTTAGTATAGTTAATAGGGTTTGAGGTATTTATGAGAATAAAAAATATTGTTGTTATAGATACAACATTTTCTATAGTCGATATGGGAAAAATTGTCTGTGCACAGATCAATAGTTCCGATCACATAACAGACGCTAAGCTTGAACGGTACACCGTGCCTGGGTTTAAAGATCTTGCCGCCGTCGCTCGCCGTTCCATAGATTCCGGTGCAGATATAGTTCTTGCATTGGCGATGCCTGGACCTGAACCTATTGATGAATCATGCGCTAAAGATGCTAGTTATGGTCTTCAGATGGTTCAAGCTTTGACTGGTGTGTCAGTTCTAGAGATTTTTGTCCATATGTCTGAGGCTCTAAATGAAGATGGATCAGTTAACGAACCAAAACTTATAGATATATGTGAAAATAGATGTCGTGAACATGCAGATAACGCTTTGAGAATGGTTTATCGCCCAGAAGAAATGATCAAAAGAGCTGGTTCAGGACGACGTCAAGGTGGCCCTGACATTGGATCTATCGAATAGAACTTTGATTTTGTTTCAAGACCCACCTGTGTGCACAGTACTAGAAGAAGGCTTGTCCTTGTATTGTCTTATTTGACTATGTTGTTTAATGCACATTCTTATGTATTAATAAAGATCCAACAAACCCATACGAGAACCCTCAAGGTAAAACGTCCTGCCTCAATCAGTATTAATGTATGTGAAAAAACAGTGTGAGTGTAGATGTTGCTTCTTAAGTTAGTGTAAGGCTAGAAGAACTAAACAAAGCACCGTAATATGGTTTAGGAAATTCTGATACCCAATATAGACTGCAGTGTCGGAACTAATATAAAAGTTGACTCTGAATGTAATATCTAGATTTGGCTTATAGTGGCTTTATTCAACTTCTGAGAGAAGAACTTTCCTGTTCTCCTCATACGCTTCCTCAGTTTCACCTGCTGCGAATTGAGTTGTCTCTCCATATCCTTTAGCAGTAAGAATTGATGGATCTACATCTTTGCTTATCAGGTACGATCGGACAGCATCAGCACGGTTTTGGCTAAGTCTTTCGTTTGCTTCTTCATCACCAGTTGTGTCAGTGTAGCCCTGCACCTCAATTTGATTTACATTAGCGTTGCTAAGAAGTTCGGCAGCTTTATCTAGTTCTGGGAAACTAACAGCTAATATTCTCGACGAACCAGACGCAAATTGCACTTGGGGGAGGTTGTTGATCACATCTACAGCACTAACAGTTAAATTGTTAACGACTCTTTTAACACCTTCTATAGATCTTACTGATTGTTCGATAGCTTCGGACTCAGTCTCGCTGGCTACAGAACCTTTAATAGTTAGTGTTTGGCCTTTGCCAGATACTGAAGGGTTTACGACTTCATTGTTTTCGAGTTCTGCTAGGGCTTGAGGTTTAAGAATAACTAATTGGTTGTTAACTTTTTCAACATCTTCAAGTTCTAAAACAATTTTTTCAGCTTCAGTTTTTTCTTCAGAACTAGCTACAAACCCAGTAAGGGATACTTCATTGTTGCTTCTTGTGGCAGTGACATCTCCAGCTAAAGGCGCCACTAATGGTTGAACTTCAAGGAAGCCGTCTTCAGCTGTTGTCGTTGTGGCTTGTATCTCAGATGATTTAGTGTCTGATGCCGGTGCGATTTCTTCTTCATCGTCAATATCAACCGAGTCGCTTGCTTGTTCTTTGTTATCTTCTTCTAGATCTGAACCAAAAAAAGAATTCCACCCTAATGCAACAAATAGCAGTGCTACCACACCGATTCCAGCCCAAATTATTTGGTTGTCTGCGCTTACATTGATTTCTGGTAAAATTTTTTCTTCATTTTTGTTTAATTCACTCACGGATTTAAGACTCCTAGTTCTGAAATTAGTCGCTCATTTTAAAAATAAATATTTAACGATTCTAACTTGTTCAAGTAATTGCAGGCTACAACATGATTTACAATTATTCTCACTATATTATGAATTTCTTTACATACTTTATAGCTTTATATTTTTCATTGTTTATACTTTTCGTGTGGCAACACCTGAAGATATCCAAATAGTTGCTGAGCTTCTTGGTAGGGAACCTCAAGGTGAGTTTGAAGTAATTCTTCGACGGAATGACAATTCGCCAGTTGTGCTAAAGAATCAGCCCCTTTTGTATTCTGGTAGACCTATGCCAACTATGTATTGGTTAGTTGATCCTGCATTGAATAAGTCTATTGGCAGAGTTGAATCACATGGCGGAGTTGTTTCATCTGAAAAAGCGGTTGATCCAGACGAAATCATCCTTATTCACAACCGCTATGAGCAGGATCGGGAGAAGCTGCTTGACCCTTTGCATCAAGGACCGAAACCGACTGGAGGCGTGGGTGGAACTCGTAGAGGTGTGAAATGCCTTCACGCTCATTATGCGAACTACTTAATAACACAATACGATGCCATTGGCCATTGGACTCAGCTGCGTCTTCAAGAAATAGGCCAAGAATTCATTCCATCACAACCAGGTATCTTATCTAGAGAGAATTTAGATGAGTAGTTCAAACCTCAAATATGGAATATTTTTGGACTACCTCAACACTGAATTCTTCTTAATAGACGGAGATACTTCCAAGAGGTGGTTAATGGATTTAGGTTACGGAGATGTCTGTGCTAAGTATTTACATTCAGATCCGCACAAGGCCGAAGAGCTTTCAGCAGCTTTGTCTGTTATTGAGCTGTATATAGATGATCTTAAAAGAGAAATCCCAGAATTCGAAGATGTCAAGCCAGAATCAAATGTGATTGGATCAGGCGTTGTAGCCGATTTCGCAGCGGTAGAAGTTGGTGATGGAAGAAAGTCAACTGAATTTGATCAATTTGTTTTGAAGACCTCAGATTTGGAAGAAGTTTTCAGACTCCTAGCCACAGAAACTTTGGTTGACAGATGCCATAACCCTGGGATGTCTGTTGAATTTGCACCTTATATTGTTGGAGCGATGTGTATTCTTGTGGAAACAATTAGACAACTTGGATTTGAATCCATTACTGTCTCTACTTGTACTTCTGTTGACGAAGCTTTAAAGAACTATGGAGTTATAACTTGAAAAGTTCAGTACAGATTTTTGGAAAGAGAGTTTTATTGCGTCCAGTTCAACTTGCTGATTTTCCACAATGGTCTGAAGTTCGAACCCGAAATGCAAATTGGTTAACCAAATGGGAACCAATGCGCACTGGTACTTCTAATCCAGATTCTGATAAAAATGCCTTTGCACTGAGGTGCAGTGCAAGAGACAGAGACTGGCAGTTTGGCTCTAGTTTCGGATTTGGTGTTTTTATAGAGGGCTCGTTTGCTGGAGAAATCAATGTAAATTCGGTTCAACGTGGTCCTTTTCAAAGTGCACAAGTTGGATACTGGATTGATGAGAGGTTTGCTGGTCAAGGTTATATTCCTGAGAGTCTTGTTTCTGTATTAAGATATTCATTTGAAGTTCAAAATTTACACCGTATAGAAGTCTCTATAGTTCCTAGGAATACAGCTTCGATAAGAGTTGTAGAGAAACTACAACTAAGAAACGAAGGCTTAGCTGAACGCTACCTTGAGATTAACGGCACCTGGGAAGACCATGTAAGATATGCGATCACTTCAGAAGAATGGGTTGTCAGACAAAAAGCTTTAGAAGCGCAGTGGCTTGAATGAATAAATATTATTTAGTAGCACACGGCTTCTTCAATATCGGTTCTAAAAACCAGATATTAGAGATACTCTAAACTGTGATTTCACATATGCAAAATTTTGTTTTAGCCTCAGGTTCTAAACAAAGATTTGATTTATTGACCAAAGCTGGCATTGCACCAATTGCAGTTTCACCTGATATTGATGAAACCCAAAAAATGTCTGAAGATGTTACTGAGTTCGTCAAAAGGCTAGCTGCTGAAAAAGTCAAAGCTGTAGAAAAAATACTCCAAAATGATCAGAAAGTCGATATAGAAAGATCGGTTTTGTTAGGTGCAGATACTGTGGTATTTCATAATGGCTCGGTACTTGGCAAACCTAACGATGCCGCTCATGCAAAAGAAATGTTAATGGCACTATCAGGAAACTCTCATATTGTATATTCTGGTGTAGCGATAAAATATCGAGATAATTTGGTTACTGGTTTGTCAAAAACATTAGTTAATTTCAGAATTTATTCAATTGAAGAAATAGATAGTTACCTTTCTCTAGGTGAATATGTAGGCAAAGCTGGTGGATGTTGTATACAAGGCAATGGGGCAGATTTTGTGGAATCAATTGAAGGTTCCTACAATAATGTTGTTGGGCTTCCACTAGAAGTAGTTAATGAATTATTTGTGACGTTGAATCTTGATTTACTCGGTATGAATTTTAAAGAGTCAGAATGAATGAGCTTAAGCGCACTTCTATTTTTCTGATTCTAACAGGAATAGTTGTATGGCTATTGTGGGGCAGGCTAATAGATGTCTTCTCAGCAGGGGAGAGAATAGGCCAAGTTTCTTTACCCGCCTATGGGTTAATGATCGTTATTGAATTATTTAGTTTCTTCTGTGTTTGGTGGATGTTCAAAATACTTCTTCCAAAAACATCATGGACCAATGTTGTAGTTAGTCAACTTATCGCTAATGCTTCTAGCAGGGTTATCCCAGGTGGAGCTGCTACTGGTAGTGCAGTCCAATTTAAAATGTTGAAAGCTGGAGGTGTTAAGTCATCTGAGGCAGGTGGAGCTTTTGCAGCGACATCTATTCTTACTCTTGGGGTTTTAATGTTTATACCGGCGATAGCTGGGTTATCTTCATTCTCAAATTCGTCTATCTCAAATGACCTTACTTTTGCTGTGTTCGCTGGCCCAGTCCTCTTGTTATTTATTTTGTTGTGTAGTGCAGCAATTATTTTTTTTGATAGCCCATTACTGTTTTTGGGTCGAATGATTGACAATATAGGTTCATTCCTATTATCAATGCTTGGTAAAAAATGGGTTGATGACCCTGAACGTATTCTTAAAGAAAGAGTTAGGTTAGTTGAAACGCTTCGGGGTAACTGGATATCAGCAATTACAGCTGCAGCTGGAAAATGGTTTTTTGATTGCCTAGTTCTTTATGTCGTTCTAAATAATATTGGCGCTTCGATCAGTGTTAGTCTTCTGTTGCTCTGTTATGCAGGTTCAGCTGTTTTAGCTATGATCCCAATAACCCCTGGTGGGTTTGGGTTTGTTGAAGTTGGTTTAACTTCGTTATTGATCACTTCAGGGGTGCTAGATCAGGATGCAGAACTAGCAGTATTTGTTTATCGTTTGATGTCTTTTTGGTTTCCAATACTTCTTGGGCTCTTGGCTGGGATTTGGTATAAGTCGGTTGGTTCTAAAAAAATTAAGTCAATCGACTTGTGTACATCTGGCAAATAAACCCATTTAACATAGTTTAAATGATGTGTTGATGCCTTTCAGGTCTCTGTTTAGTGCATACTGTATATAGCGGTATTTATCAGGCGGTAAATTGTGGGTATAGATCTAAAATCTAAGATCAATGAAGAAACTAAAGAGAATAGTAAAGTTGATAACAAAAAAATTGCTTTGTTGATTGTTGGCTGTTTCCTGACTTTATTTGTTGCCCGAATTGCAATTATAAATTATTTTGATAGTGCTATTACTCGTTTTGGGTGTATGAACCATGCAGTATTTTTGAACGAAGAGGCATTGTTTGGGAGATATCCAGTTGATTTATCGAATAGTCAGATTGAATCTTTAGAGGGCGAAACTTTGCAGTGGTCTGTTAGAAGACATATTAGAAGTAATAAGCTTGGTCTTCTGAATAGAGATTCAGCTCGTTGCGATTACACCACTAATATCTCAGGTTTAGGCGAAGTTCAGATCGCTATGTCTGATGCTAACCCAGGGTCATTTTACTTTTTTGGTAAACTCCTGGGAATTATGCTTCAGGTTGGTCTTGTTGCTGGGTTTATCAGATGGTTTCATTATAGATTTATAGAATAAAGTGTTGACAGTTCTTACTAAGTGCTTTTCGGGTTTGTCACCGCTAAAGTTAAACTTCAATAAATTTGATTTTAGTCGCCCGCCCGGGTGGCGGAATTGGCAGACGCAGAGGACTTAAAATCCTCCGATCGAAAGATCGTATGGGTTCGAGTCCCATCCCGGGCACTTTTAAATGTCTACTTTATAGAACAATGCTGGTTCTTCTGACATCAGAGTAAGCCATCTGGGAACGTTACCTTTGTTTAGCTCATCAGCTAAACTGCCAGGGTTTTTATTTCCCCAGGTTTCTACAAAGCTGGGGTCAATAGTGCATATAGCAACGTAATCAATATCGGCTTCTTTAATAAGTGCAATAGCTGTATCTGGTCTAGCTGTAAAAATTTCATAGGTGCTAAGCGTTCCTGTCCAACCTCGATGGTAGGCGCTTGCTAACATAGAATGATTCGTACTTGGAAGCATTTGGGTTGAAAATGTCATATCAGCCACAACTCTACTGTTGGGAATGTTGTTGGGAATGTTGTTGGGAATGTTGTTGGGAATGTTGTTGGGAATGTTGTTAGGAATGTGCTCTTGGCACGTCTCTTCA
>ENA-ORXT01001158-ORXT01001158.1-marine-metagenome-genome-assembly--contig:-NODE-1158-length-36684-cov-4.580162_pt1 | contig 36684 bp, 30 predicted proteins | sample MGYA00237868_ERZ511482 | MGnify/ENA metagenome assembly ERZ511482 | reverse complement strand
GGTAAGCTGGTCCAGATGGGCAACCAGACGCGCAGCTCGGTAACCCTCAACAAGGTGGTCGGCGAGATTCGCTCTGGTAAGCTGATCGGAGATGCCTACGCCGGCAAGGCCTGGTATGCCAACACCCGCGGCGGCATCGGTACGCCCGAACTCGCTCCGCGGCCGGAATGGCTCGATTGGGAACTCTGGCAAGGCCCCGCACCCCGCAAAAAGTACCACGATGGCTTCGTGCACTATAAGTGGCACTGGTACCACGACTACGGCACGGGCGAGATACTGAACAACGGTACGCACGAGATCGACATGTGCCGCTGGGCGCTCGGCGTCGACTACCCCAACAAAGTGAACAGCACCGGCGGCCGCTACCACTTCGACGACGGCTGGGAATTTTACGACACCCAATCGGTCGGTTACGAATTCGACGACGGTAAAACCATCAACTGGGAAGGCCGAAGCTGTAACGGTATGCCGTTCTGGAACCGGGGCCGCGGTGCCCTCATTCACGGTACCGAAGGCTCGGTCTTGATGGACCGTCAGGGCTACTGGGTGTACGACCTGAAAGGCCAGGAGGTCCGTAAAGAACTGGAAGCGGCCAAATCCGTCAGCATGGACACCCGCGGCGGCGGCGGGCTCGACGACCTGCACATCCGTAATTTCATTTCCGCCATCAACAGCGGCGAAAAGCTGAACAGTCCCATCCACGACGCCAACACCAGCGTGACGATCTGCCACCTCGGCAACATTGCCCAGCGGACGGGCGGCTCGCTTACGCTTAATACGAAGACGGGTAAGCCGCTGGACAACAAAGCAGCGGAGGCACTGTGGGGAAGAGAGTACGAAAAGGGGTGGAAGCCGAAGGTGTAGTAAGTTAGTTCGTTAGAAGTTAGTTCGTTAGATTAACGAACTAACTTCTAACATACTAACTTCTAGCCCAACGCCTTCGTCACCGCACCCATCACCGCGGCATGCGTCGCCTTCAGCGCCGTTTCGTTATCCATTGCGTTAAGCGTTGCGCTAAACGGCTCGGCGCGCAGCGGGCCGTCATAGCCGATCATTTGAATCGCTTTCAGGAAACCTTCGAGGTCGATTACGCCGGTTGCGCCGGGCAGCTCGCGGGCCACGTCGGTTTGCTGGAGGATGGAGAGTTGACTGTTCGCGTCGTTGAGGTCAACGGCGACGATGTCGTCGTTGCTCCAGATCATCAGGTCATCGGTAGTTTCCCGGGCGGTATACCAGTGGTAGCTGTCGAGGATGACGCCGACGTTCGGTTCACCGATCATGTAGATCAGCTCTTTGAGCTCACGGCCCGTTGACAGCCAGGCGAAGCGCTTCGTATGGCGTAAGGATGGCGTGCCGAGGTACTCCAGGCCCAGCTTGATGCCGTTCTGGCCAAGTACCCGCGCGCAGTCGCGAAGACGGTCGGCGTGCAACTTCATGTTTTCGTTGTAGGTCAGTTCGTCGTGCCCGGAAAGTAGCCAGGTGCCGATGCGGGTCACGCCGATGTCGGCCAGGTCTTCGGCGATGCCGGGCAGCGCGGCGAGGTCGGATTTGAACCGCGCCTCGCTTTTCCGGAATTCGACGGGCAGCCCGTTGGCGCCCCAGCTGATGTTGTTGGCTTTTGCTTTTGCGGCATAAGCGGATTTTTGCTTACCGTTCCATCCTTCCAGCCATTGAGCGGGTACGGACAGGGCCTCATAGCCGTGCGCAATCGCCGCGTCGAGCAGTTCCTCGGCGGTACCGTCTACGCCGATAGCATCGGCTTTCAGGCTGATCCTGAACTTGCCGCCGTGAGCGGGACGGGCGGATGAGGAGAAAGCTCCGGCGGTAGCGACGGTGGCGGGAAGGACGAGGGAAGAGGCGAGGAAGGTTCTGCGTTGCATGATAGTGGTATTTTTAGTTTGTTGGTTGTTTAGTTCGTTAGGCTACCGCGTGGTGGAGGGACCGATGTTTTAGTTCGTTAGTTGTTTAGTTCGTTAGATTAACTTTTAACGGTCTGACGAACTAAGTCGTTAACGACACCAGTCGTGAACAAAGTTCATCACCAGCCCGGTGTACTCCGCTCGCCGCCAGATGATGTTGTGCGCGTGCCAGGCCCCCCAGTCGAGGCGGTGGGCGGTGACGATGCCCGGTTGGAAAGCGGCGGCGAGCCGGTCGAACTGGACGGGGTAGGTCAGCGTATCGGCCGAGGAGTGAAAGAGCAGGGTCGGTACGTCGATGTCGGCGGCCGCCTTGAGGGGGCTGACGTCACTGAAGACCACATCGGCGCGGAAGCCGGTCCAGAAAAAAGCACCGGGGGTGAGGGCGTTCAGGGCACCGCCGTATTCTTTCAGGCCCCGCTCCATGACCGCGCTTTCCCAATCGGCGAAGCTGCTTTCGCTGATCACCCAGGCGGGTTTCGGTGCGCCTTGGCGAGCGGCGGCGAGCAATACGGTGGAACCGCCCCAGCTTTCGCCGAACCAGCCGATGCGGTCTTGCGGCAGGCCGGTTTGGGACAGCAAAAATTCGTTGGCGGCGATCAGATCGGTCGCTTCGTGGTAGCCGCCGGAGCCGAAACTTTCGGGGCTCGACTCGCCGTGGCCCCGGTGGTCGTAAAGCAGCAGGGCGCAGCCGCAACCGTCGAACGCCGGCGCGTATTTGAGCATATTGGCGCGGTTCATGCTGTAACCGTGGGCAAATACCACACCGCAGCGAACGGTGTCGGGGCGAAACAACCACCCTTTGAGTTCGATACCGTCATGCGGGCTCGTAAAGCGGATCTCTTCCTGCGGTGGCAGCGTTTGGCGCAAGCTATCGAGCGAGATGTTCCACCGCTCTTGATTCATTTGATACACCAAGGCGACGTCGCGATCCGGCGTATGCAGAATGAGGCCACTGAAAACCCAGGTGACGCCCAGATAGAGCAGAATGAGGACGGAAAGCGCGATGAGTGTTTTACGGAGCATGATGACTTGCATTAAATCACCAAGGTAGCAAGAAGCATGCGGGCGCGGACGCGGGAATGCAATGCAAAGGGGGAAAGGCGCAATGGGTAATGGAAAAATGGAGTGTTCGCCCCTAAACCTTTGCTCCTTTCCCCAATTTCACTGAACCCGCGACCCCGCCCTAAAACTCGATACAGACCGGCGTAGGAACCGGGAACGACTGGCCCGTAAAAGTCAGCAAGCCTGACTTCTCATTGCGTTTGTGTACGGAAATATTGCCCGTGTTCTGGTTCGCCACATAAACGAATTTGCCGGTCGGCGCAACGGCGAAGTTGCGCGGAAAATCGCCTTCCGTCGGGTGGTGACCAAGGAAAGTAAGCTTACCCGTCGCCTGATCGACGGCGTACATCACGATGCTGTTGTGCCCCCGGTTGGAGCCGTACAAAAACCGCCCGTCGGGCGACAGGTGAATGTCCGCCGTAGAGTTTTTCTCCGTGTAGCCGGCCGGCAACGTAGTGATCGTTTGCGCAATGGTGAAGCGGTCATCCAGCAAGGAATAATCAAGCACGTTTACCGTAGAGTTCAACTCGTTCATGACGTACAGAAACCGGCCGTCGGCGGACCAGGTGGTGTGCCGCGGCCCCGCCCCGTCGGCCAGCTTAACGAAAGGCTGATCGTGCGGAATCAGCTTACCGTTCTTCCGGTCGAGCGTAAAGAGCCAGACGCGGTCGAGGCCCAGATCGGCGATCGCCACCACCCGGTTGGACGGTGAAACGGTGGTGGAATGCAGGTGCGGTTCCTTGCCCGGCACCAGGCCTTTGGAAACGCGAAACTCGTCGACTTCCATCACCTCATCACCTGTTTGCCGGAACAGCTTGGCCACGCCGCCCAGGTAATTGGTGGTCATGATGAACTCCTCCGACCGGTCGAGGGCGACGTGGCAGGCGGCCTTGCTGTCGGTGGGCAGCCGCGCGATTTCCCGCAGGTCGTCGGCGACGTCGAACACGTAGAGCGCACCGGCCGGCTCGTCGGTCCGGGCCAGCTCGCTGATGGCGTAGAGGTAGCGACCGCCCCTGCCCTCCTTAACGAAGGACGGGTTGGTCAGCTCCTTCACCAGCCGCTTATTAGACATGACGCCGCTCTTCGGGTTAACGTCCACCTGGTAAATGCCGTCGGCCTTGCCGTTGACCCAGCCTTCGTCGCGGGTGTAGGTGCCGATGTAGGCGTCCGTGCTTTCCGCTCTGGCCGCCAGGCGTGGGTCCGGCGGGCAGGACTGGAGGAGGAAGAGGAGGGCGAATAAAGGAAAGATTATTTTCATGGGGGTGAAGGTATGGTGCGGGTGGCTTAGCGGCGCAATCATCCTAGCTAGGACATACCATCAGGCAGCCCTCCGATACATTTGTCGGGCAAGATTCTTTCATCGCTCCATTCTCCCGCCTTGTTGCTACCCGATTCCCATATCCACCGCTTCCTCCTTTTGCTCGCGCTGCTCACGGCCCTGTTCGGCTGCGGCGCGCCGGCCGTGGAGCAGGTCGACTTCCAACTCAACGACACCCGCGCGCTGGCCTCGGCGCCGATCAACCGATGCTGACCGGTCCGGGTAGGCGACAAGCTCAACCCGTGGGACCCAGCGAGCCGACCGAGGCCGTAAAAAAGTTAACAGCTTGTTCGTCCCGCCGTTAACCCCGTACATCATCAGGTCAAGAATAATTTGAAACTAATATACATCTTCTGACATCGGCAATCAAATTTATCATTAAGAACCGATGAAACATAAGTCAATTCGCGCCTTAAGTTAGCTAAAAAACTAAAACCGATCCCGCTCTCCGGGCGCGTCCGCACACTCAGAGATTAAAGAAACCGCTTGGGCCCCGGAGAGCGCGACGTCCCATTAATTCCACCGCACCCCCACCTGCCAGTTCCGCCCCGGCGCCGGCTGAAAGTACCGCCCCCCAAACCTTGGGTTCAAGTCGTTTCCGAAACTCATCCGCTCGTCCAGCAGGTTGGAGCCGGTGACGAAAAAGTCGTAGCGCTTGAACTGGTAGCCCACCCGCGCCCGCAACAGGTGAAAGGCGTCCGCAAACACATCGTTCGCGTCATTGAGCGGGATGGCGTCGGTGAAGTTGTGGAAAAGGCTGGCGTAAAGTCCGTTTTGGTGGCCCGCGCTCACCTCGAAGTTGAAAACGTGAGGTGCCGCGCCTGGAATCCGCCGGCCGGAGAAATCGGTGCCGGACTGCTGGAAATCGCGATAGGAGAAGTTGGTATAGGTGTAGGAGGTGTAGACATTGAGCGATACCGCATGATCGGCCCCACTCACGGCATTGCAGCTGAGGGCCACCTCCAGGCCAGTCTGGCTCGTCTTCCCCGCGTTGCGGAACAGCTGCGTGCCGCGCTCATCGGTAAAGCTGGTGATCGCTTCCGTCAGGGCAAAATGATAGAGAGAAAGCCGTGGGAAAACCTTTCCCTCAATGTTGTGGGAATAGCCGATCTCGTAGTTCGTCCCCACCTCCGGTCGCAGGTCCACGTTCAGGCTGCCCTCGTTGGTGCGAAATTCATCCAGCGTCGGCGGGCTGAAACCGTCGGTGCGGCTGACGTATAGGTAACCGAAGTCGAAGGTGCGCCCCACGGCGAGGCGCAGCGAGACGGGGCGGTTGGCGGTGAAGTCCGTCTCGCCGGTGTTCCCGTCCGCGTCGAAGGTGCGGTCGACGGTATAAGCCAGTTCGCTGCTACTGAGGCCGAGGTGGACATCCCACTTGCCGGGCGTGTAGACGAGCTGGCCGAAGAGCAAACCTTCGCGGCTATAAATTTCGTCGCTGAAGTTGAGCTCACCCGGCCGGGTACCGTCGGGGTTAGTGAAGTTCTGACCGTTGCGGTATTGCAACTTGCTCTCCGCGCCGAAGTGGAGGGCCAGGTCGTCACGCAGGAACCGACGTAAAGCGACGCGACCGCCCGCGCCGAGATTGGCTTCGCGCTTATAGTCGAAGTTGAACGGATGGTCGAAGTAAAAACCGGTAGCGTAGACGGCCGATTCCATTTTCCAGTGGCCGATGGTGCGCTCATCCGTTAGCCCCAACAGCAGGTTATGGTAGTGGATAGAGGCGTTCTTGTCCGCGCTTCCCGGGCGTGCCTGGCGCGGGTTTTCTTCGTATTGCGTGGCGTTCAGGCCGCCGGGCAGTTCGTAGTCGAGCTTGGTGTAAAGGGCGTGGATCTTCGTTTCGTCGCCGTACGTCTTACCTCTGATGACGGAAGTGTACTGCGCCGTCAGCCGCTCCATCGCGCTGTGGTCGCGGTAGCCGTCGGTGCGCTGGTAGCCGAGGCGAAGCTGGTTGTAGCTACCTTTTTCCTTTTGCCGTTGCAGCGTCGCGTCAGCGCGCAGAAAACCGAAAGAACCGGTGGTCAGACTGGCGTTGGCGTAATGGGGTTTCGGCGCCACCGGGCCTTGCGCTTGGATGGATTTCGTACGCAGCAACAGCGTTCCCGCCGTCCCCGGCCCGTAGAACCCTCCGGTCGGGCCTTTGATGACCCGCACATCTTCGATGTTGACCGCGTCGAGGAAATTGAGCGGTACGTCGCCCCCCGGCTCGCCGAACGGGATGCCGTTCCAGTACACCTGGACGTTGCGAACGCCGAAAGGCGCGCGCAGGCTCGCCCCCCGAATGGCGACGCGGTAACTGGCCGTGGCCCGCTCTTCAAAACGCACGCCGGGCACGCGGTTCAGACCGCTGAGCAGGGACGATTGATCGTAGCGTTCCAGCTCATAGCCCCGAACCAGCACGTTGGGCGAGGCATTACCAACACCGCCGCCGCCGTAGGCCGTCACCGTTCCCATCGGCAGCTGGTACAGCTTTACGGTATCGTTTTGGGCGCGGACGCAGGTACAAAAAAGGGAGAGCAAGAGCAAGGCTAAAACGCGCATCGATCAGTTGGTTGGGGCAAAAGCCGCAAGGTAAGCCCTCCGCCGCGTTTGTCCCCGGAGGGGGCGAATACCCTCTGGCCCGGAGGTGCCCCGCTGGGCTTCTCCGGGCGCACGGGCCGCACCGGGTTCACCGAGCCAACCCCACCACCACACTAATCACGTTCCCCCCAAAGCCCGTCGCGTTCACCAACGCACGGTGAAATTGCTCCGGTTGCTGTTCCGCTTCCGTTTCCAGATAAGGCGAGTACGGCAACTCCCCGGCCCGCATCGCCGATAGCGCCGCGCAAATGCCCAGCGGCCCGGACGCCCCGAAAGTGTGCCCCGTCGCCCATTTGAACGAGCGGATCGCGGGCTGGTGATCACCGAAAACCGCCGCCAGCGCCGCCCGTTCCGCCGCATCGCCACGCGGGGTGCCGGGTGCGTGGGCGACCACGAAGTCGGGCCGGCCGGCCAGGGTCACCGCCTCCCGCATCGTGCGTTGCAGCCCCTCCCCTTCCGGGCTGATGCCGGTCAGCGAGGCCTGCCGCTCGCGGGCGAAGGTGAGGGCGTGAATGCCGGGTTTATCGTCGTCCGGCGCAAGGCTCAGGGCGAAAAAGGCGGCGCCCTCCCCCACCACCATGCCGGACGGCGGATTAGCCAGCGGACGGCAGGCGGGCCGACCGTCGTCAGGTACCCGCGCATAGATGCGCAGCGCCTCCATCTGCCGCAGCGTGAAGGTTGTCAGCGGTGCTTCCGTGCCGCCCACCAGCACCCGCTCGACCATGCCCGAGCGCAACAGCGCGATGCCGTGCAAAATGGCGTGCATGCCCGAAGAACAGGTTACGCTCAGGCCGTCGGACAGCGAGCGGACGCCGAAGTAATCCGCCAGCGCAAAGCCCAGACTGCCCAACGTCGTGCGGGGCGAGGTGCGCAGCCGCGCCTCTCCGCTCTCCGCGTAATGCCCGAAGGCTTCCTCCCAACTGCCGGTCGGCCCGCGTGAGCAGCCGACGAGGATGGCGAAGTCCCGCCCCGCCCAGCCCGCCCCGCTCACGGCCCGGTCGGCGGCGTGGAGGGCGAGCAGCGTGGCGCGGTCGGGTTGATGTTTGTCGGCGAAGGTTTCGATGGCCGCGTGGGCCGGTAGTTCCCCGATCCGGTAGACCGGCAGGCCCGTCTCTTCATCGACGGACCAGCACTGTTTGCCCGCCACGCAGGCAGCGTGCGCCGCGGCGGAAGTAGCGCCGGCGGCGGAGAGGGAGCCGTGACCGTGGATCGTGATTTTCATCGGGCCGCGAAGGTAAGGGCTGCCTCCAATACGGGTGAGGACATCTCGTCCGAATGTCAGACCTTCCATTACGCTTTGTAACACGGGTGATGAAATGTTTTCCGAATGCCGGACGAACTTCAACATCTCCTTCCCGTGTTTCATTCGGAGTAGAACTTCTTACCCGTATGGCAGCTCGTCTTACCTTCGGACCGGGAGGTCCTCACCCGTGTTACGGTCTGGTAGCTCGCCTGGCACCGGAACGAAAAACACTCACCCGTGCTGGCGAGAAAGCGCGGCCACCAACCGCTCCACCTCCCCCTCCGTATTGAACGCATGCAAACAAATCCGCACCCGCTCCGCTCCCGCCGCTACCGTCGGCGAGCGAATGCCTTTCACCAGTAGCCCCGCCGTTCGGCAAGCGCTTTCCACCGCCATTACCCGCTCGTTTCCCGGTACGAGCAGGGCCTGGATCGGGCCGTTCACCGGCGGCAGTTGGTAGGCTACACCTGCGGCGGAGATACCCGCGCGAAACTGACCGATGCGCCCTTGCAGCGTGGCCATCCGGTCGGCGTGGTGCGCTTCAAGGTTAGCGTAAGCTTCCCGGATCGCTTGCCACCGCGCCGGGCCGGGGCCGGTGGTGTAGATGAACGGTCGACAGACGTTGACCAGGTAGTCCTTCAGGTTTTCGCCGCCCAGCACCGCCGCGCCGTGCGCCCCGAAGGCTTTGCCGTAGGTGACGACGGTTGCGAAGACCCGGTCTTGCAAACCAAGTTCCGCCACCAGACCCGCGCCGCCCACGCCTTCCAGCCCGCCGGAATGCGCTTCGTCAACGATCAGGTGGGCGCCGTGACGATCGCATAATTCGGTCATAGCGGATAGCGGGGCCAGGTCGCCGTCCATGCTGAAACGGCCTTCGGTGAGTACGAAGAGCTGACCGTCGGGCCGCTTCGCGCGGGCGGCGATCAGGTCGGCTTCGGTCAGTTGGTTATGGGCAAACCGAACGGCCCGCGCCTGCCCCAACCGGATGCCGTCACGGCAGCTGGCGTGCATCAGTTCGTCGTACAAGATCATGTCCGTCCGGCGCAGGATAGCGGAGAGCAGACCGAGGTTCGCCGTGTAGCCGGAGCTAAAAACGAGCGCGGCGGCGTGACCGTGGTAGGCGGCGATCATCCGTTCGGTAGCGTGCCATTCGTCATGGTCGGCGGAGATGGAGCGGGAGCCGGGGCGGAAGTTGGTAGTCGGAAGTATTAAGTCGGAAGTGGGAAGTGGGAAGTGGGAAGTTTCGGCGGCGGCTTCAACAACGCCTTTCACCTTCCCCTGCACCCGCGTGCGCGCCAAACCTAAGTAGTCATTCGACCAGAAGTCAACGCCACTAACTGAACCGGAAAGCGTACGGTAATTGCCCGTCGCCCTGATTTTATCCAGCCTTTTACCCAAAAACTCTGCCATACTTTCACTCCTGTTCCGCCGATCAACCGCGGTAGCAAATTAAGAATCGCCAACCCAAAATCGAGAATCGGGCACCTCCTACCACTCCTCCATCTCATGAAACAGCCCCCATATCTGATCTTCCCGCGGCACCTGCGCCACGATCTTGACCGGTTCTTTCTTGACCGGGTGAATGAACTCCAGCGACCGCGCGTGCAGGTTGATGTTGGTGTCTTCGTTGCGTTGCTGGGAGCCGTACTTGAGGTCGCCGCGGATCGGGCAATTCAGCTGATCGGCCAGTTGCACGCGAATCTGGTGCGGGCGACCGGTGTCGAGTTTGATCTCCAGCAAAACGTTGGTACCCAAACGGCCGAGCAGGCGGTAGCTCAACTTAGCGAGTTTCGCGCCTTTATGCCGGTTGGAGTCGGCTTTGGGCAGAATTTTACTCCGATTGCGGCTGGTATCCTTATAAATGTAACCGGTCAGTTTGCCTTCGATCGGATCGGGCTGATCGGTCGTGATGGCCCAGTACGTTTTGTCGACTTTACGGTCTTTAAACAGTTCATTCATCCGCGTCAACGCTTTACTGGTGCGGGCGAAAAGGATCACGCCGCTCACCGGCCGGTCGAGGCGGTGAATCTGGCCGAGGTAAACATCGCCCGGCTTGTTATAACGGTCTTTGATGTAGCTCTTCGCCCAGTCCATGACGGTATTGTCGCCCGTGTCGTCGCCCTGGCTGAGCACGCCGGCGGGCTTGTTGATGGCGATGAGATGGTTGTCTTCGAAGAGGACCTGGAAGTTCATAATTGGTCTATTGGTCTGTTGGTCTGTTGGTCTGTTGGTCTATTGGTCTGTTGGACTATTGGACTGTTGGTCTGTTGGTCTGTTGGTCTATTGGTCTGTTGGTCTGTTGAATGCTCGCCTGAATCAGGACTGCGTAGCTGTCCCCCATTGATTAGCCGGGGATGGAATGAGGTGCGAAGCACCGAATGAAATCCCCGGCGATGATGATAACGCGACGAAAATATCACATTAAAACACCAACGCCTTCCCCTCCTCCACAAACGCGTAACTCTCTTCGAGTTGTATTTTCAATTCGTGGTAAGTGGAAGGCTCCAGCCAGTGGCTGAACGCGTGGGCGCGGTCCATCATGCGAATGTAGGGGCGCGGGTCGTGCTTGCGGGTGAGGCGGCGGAGGTTGAGCAGGTAATCGTCGCGGTAGACGGTGGGGATGATGATCTTGGCCTGGCCGGCGGCGGTCAGCTCGGCGTTCATCATCAGGCGGGCGACGCGGCCGTTGCCGTCCTCGAAGGGGTGCACCTCGGAGACGAGGAACATCATGTAGAGGGCGCGGGCGAGGGGGGAAGGAAGCAGCGGGAAAAGCTCAAAGCCTTTCATCAGCGTAGCCGGTACGAGTTTTGGGTCGACGAAGACGGAGTTGCCCGCCCGGTTGGCCCTGACCTTGAACCCCCCGGGAATCATATCCGGCCGGCCGCGCATCAATACACCGTGTCGTCGGCGAAGAATATCGAGGAAATCCTCTCCGTCGGCGGGCAAGCGGCTCATTTCCTTAGCGTCGGAACAAACGGCGTAGGTCCCGAGAATGTCGTGGGAATCCGCCGGACGGGCCTTTTGGGGTCGGCCAGATTCGATTATTTCCCGCGCGTCTTCCAGCGGGAAGGTCGTACCCTCGATGTAGTTGGAGAAGAAGCTTTCGAAGAAGGCGAAGAGCCGGAACGAATCCGGCGTGATCGTTTTTTCTTCCCGAACCTGAAGCGTCCCGTGCCGTAGTTCGCCTACCAGCTTTTCAAACAGCTGCACCCGGTTGTTATCGTACGGCGTACCCAGGGCAAGTGCGATCGCCTCAGGTGAGGAAAGCCCACCGACGGGTTTAGTAGCCAATAGCGAACTGACGATACCGTTCAGACTTTTAAACGATTTCCCCCAACCGCATTCCTTTGCAATCACCCGGGCCCGATCGCGGAATGCGTTAAGTGCTTCCCGTCCTTTGCTACGCAGTAGTTCGGCAATTTTGTCTTCTACGGCTTGTTTTTCCAGCGTACGTTTTTCGCCTTCCACCGTGCGCCCGGCGGTAAGGTTTTCCAGGCAGGAACGCTCCAGCGAACTGGCGAACAGCCCGTCGTACATCGGTGAGTCGTCCGTTAAAGGGCCCGGACCTTTCGCCAGCCTGATCGTCACGCCCGGCCAGCGAAGTACCCGTCGGTAGCTGAACGTCAGATAGACATTGCCCAGGGGCGAAGCCCGAAACTCAAGGGCCGACCGGTGAGAGATCACCGCTTTGGGGTACAAATGGCCGAGTAAAGACCAGAGGTTGCGGCGGACGATGTTTTCGTCACTATCCGTAAAGTCAGAGGTGTAAACCTTTGGGATGAGCAAGCGCAGCTTCCCTTCCTTTACCAATTGGGAAAGCAAGCGGGATGACTTGACGTCATCCTCGGCATAGATGATTTCCGGCAATGATTCACTGCGCAAGTTTTTCAGCACTAAATCTTAGTTTAGCCTAAAAATAGCAAGTTTTTCAGCACTAAACGTCCTTTTCGGCAAGTATTTCAGCACTAACCCCATTCCACCCCATAAGCCCCCATCCCCACTTCCCCCAGATCCATCATCGCAAACGCCTCCCAACTTGCGTCTTTCACCAGCGCTTTCCGGTACGCCATGTGTACCCGGTGGATCTTCGTATTCATCTTTTCGCAGGTCTTGACCATCACCTCGTTGTGCCCCCGGATGGTGGCCAGATCGACGTAGCGGTAAGTCTTGGCGTTGTGCTGCTTGCCCGCTTCGTACATCGCCGATACCATGAGCGGGTAAACCCCCAGCCGTTGGTAATCAGAGACAATACCGAAGGCGATGCCCTTGCAGTTGCGCGGCTGTTTTTGGAACTTCAGCCGGTAGAGGAAGCGCGGCAGCCCTTTCCAGTCCAGCTTGCCGTTGACGCCCTTCATGAAGCAGTTGATGTCGGGGATGAGCCCGGCCAGGCCGATGGGTCGCCCGTCCTGGTTGTACGCCAGGCTGGTCAGGTGGGGGTCCATGATCGGCTTCATCCGCTTAAAGGTGGGCAGGATGTCTTCTCCGCTCAACGGCTGGAAGTAGGGCCAATGGCTGAAAGCGGAGTTGTAGGCCTCGGCAAAGTCTTCCGCCCCTTCCGCCAGGTTGTTCTTATCGATCGGCTTGGTGTAGAGCCCGTACTTTTCTTTCACCCGTTCGGCCAGACCGATGAGGCGTTCGGCGGGGAACTCGCTGACCACGCCGCGCATCGTCAGGCACTGCTCGTGGGCTTGGTAGCCGCGCTGCTCGAACATCCGTTGGTAGTAGGGCGGGTTGTAGGTTTCCTGGTAGACGGGGCGGTACCAGCCGCGGATGAGGAGGCCCCAGAATTTATCGCGCTCGCCGAAGTTGATCGGCCCGTCCACGGCGTGCATGCCCTGACCGCGCAGCCAGTCTTCGGCGGCGTTGAAGAGCAGTTCCGCCACCACCTCGTCGTCAATGCTTTCGAAGAAACCGATGCCGCCCACGGGCAGATCCAGCGTCTCGTTCCGCTGCCGGTCGATGAAGGCGGCGATGCGGCCCACCGGGCGTTTGCCTTCCTCCAGCACCACCCACATTTTAAGGTTTGTGCCGTCGTAGGCCTTGTTTTCGGCCGTCAGGATGTCCTCGATGTCGCCCCGCAGGGGGTAGACGTACTGGGGGTTGCCCCGGTAGACCTCCTTCAGCACGGCGTGGAAGTAACGAAAGTCGGTGACGGGTTGAAGTTGGTAGGGCTTTCTCATCGGGGGTGAAGGTAAGGAGTGGTCTGTTGGTCTGTTGGTCTGTTGGTCTGTTGGTCTGTTGGTCTGTTGGTCTGTTGGTCTGTTGGTCTGTTGGTCTGTTGGTGAAGAAAAAATACAGCCCGTAGAGCGCCAAATTGAATAAGAGGATTTTTTCGATTTTGCGGAGAAAACGAGCCATAACCGGTTTAAGCTTCATTCCGCGCGAAGCTCCAAAATACCGAAAGTCTACAAGACCAAAAGACCACCCTACTCCCCCGACGGCAGCGTCACCAGCACTTCCTCGATCCGACGTTTCGTCAGTGACATGACGCGAAATTTATAGGCTCCGAATTCCAGTTCCTGGTCTTCTTCGGGGAAGTGGCCGTGCATTTCCAGCAGCAGGCCGGCCAGCGATTCCGCCTCGCCCTTCACCTCGTCAAAAGTATTGGTCGGCAATTCCAGTACGCGGCAAACATCGTTGAGCAGCGTCTTGCCGTCAAAGACGTAATTGAGGTCGTCGATCTTTTCGAAGATGATCTCGTCGCCCTCGTCGAACTCATCCTGGATGTCGCCGATCACTTCCTCCAGCACGTCTTCCAGGGTCACGATGCCCTCCGTGCCGCCGTATTCATCAACGACGATGGCGAGGTGCATCTTTTCTTGCTGAAACTCTTTGAGCAAGTCGCTCACTTTCTTGTTTTCCGGCACGTAGAGCACGTCGGGCCGCACGAGCTTACCCCAGTCAAATTCCGCCGGTTCGCTTCGGTAACCCAGCAGGTCCTTGACGTACAGCACGCCGCGCACTTTATCGAAGTCTTCCTCGAAGACGGGAATACGGCTGTAGCTATGCTCCCGGATCACGGTCAGCAGCTCGTGGTAGTCGATCTTCTTGTCCACCGCGATCACGTCGCCCCGCGAGCGCATCACCTGGCGAACGGTCACGTTGGCGAACTGCACGATCCGCTTCAGAATGTCGACGTCGCGCGGGCTTTCCTCCCCGTTTTCCTCGCTGTTGACCGTCAGCTCGATGGCTTCGTCGATCTCTTCCTGACTAGCGCCGTCTACGCTGCGGTTCGCCAGCCGCTTTTCCACCACCGAGGCACCGTTGACCAGCGTAAAAGCCAGCGGCTTGAACAGCTGCATCATGACCTGGATGGGCCGGGCCATCGTCGTGGCCAGTTTTAATTTATTGTAGCTCGCGTATACCTTCGGCGCCACCTCGCCGAAGAGGACCAGCAGGAACGTCACCCCGATGACCGTGATCGTGAAGCGGATGCCGTTGGCGAAGCTCTCCGCCGTCACGAGGGTGGTCCACGCCTGCGCTTCCTGTAATCGCCGCACCCAACCCAGGAAGAAACCCCGCGGAAAGAGCTCCCGCAACAGCAGGTCCGAGATCAGCACGATGGCGATGTTGATGAAATTGTTGGCGATCAGGATCGTCGCCAGCAGCCGCCGGGGCTGGTCGCGGAAAGAGAGTATGATGCGGTTCGCCGCGCTGTCTTTCCCTTCCACCTCCTCGTAATCGTTGGCGGTCAGCGAGAAAAAAGCGACCTCCGAACCCGAGATCAGGCCCGACAGAAACAGCAAAACGGCAATCGCCAAAAAACCGAGCCCCAGACCGGCACCGGTGGTGAGCAGGAAAAGATCGGGAGAGATAACGCTGAGTAAGTCGGAGGCGTCCAACGGGGGAAAGGAAGTGATTGGTTAAAGGTAAAGATAAGGGCGCGGGGAAGACTTCCCCGTGCCCCTTTGCTTCATGGCCGAACAACCGTAAAGTCGATACAGTCCGAAGGACTTCCTGCCTTAGGCTGCGGGTGAACTACGTTGCTGCCCGCGGCGGTTAGCTGTAGTAGGGCCCAACCTCTCTGGGTCAATCGCAATGCCGGCTACTCCAACGCTCCGACGTTATGCTCCGTGAGATGCTGTGTGGTCCTCCGTGAGGCTCCGTGGGCAAAAAAGCAGCGAAGCAGCATTCTTGCGATCGCCCTCCCAACTTCTCGATCGCCCCCCTGCTTCACTGTAGTATACGGCTGCTTCCCCTAAAACGGCAAATCTTCTCCGTCATCACCACCAACGGTTGGTGCCGGTGTCGCGACATCGGTGGAAGCCGGCGCGGCGGCCGTCGGGCTTTTCAGCGGTGAGGTGGCCATGGTGGCGGCCGGTTCCTCGTTCGGCCTGTAATCGCTGTTGCCACCGCGCGGAGCGGTGGGCATCACGCGGTAGTAACTACCGACGACCTCGGTCGTTTTACGGTTGTTACCGTCCTTATCCTGCCACTTGCGGTGGGTCAGCTTACCCTCCAGGTAGATCAGCGTGCCCTTCCTGAGGTACTCCTGCGCGCGCTCGGCCAGGCCGCGCCACACCACGACGTCGTGCCATTCGGTCTGCTCCTGCCATTCGCCCGCCCGGTCTTTGTAGCTCTCCGAGGTAGCCATGCCGAATTTGGCGACCATCGCGCCGCTTTCCAGGGTTCTCACCTCAGGCTCCGCGCCGAGGCGGCCCACGAGGGTTACTTTATTGATCATCTTGCTTGGCGTTGTGTTTTAGAACAGGTCCAAAAGTAAGCTTTTCTCCGAGAGGTAGCGCGTAATGACGCGCGGAAAGGCGTATTTTTCTAACATTTTGTTTTTAATAATATTTTTCCCGGTAATTTTCTTCGGCATCTTTCCCCACCTGAAATGATGGAAAACGGCGATGATCGTCTGGTGCGTCAGTTGTTGTTTTCTGGGCGGGCCGCGGCGTACGAATTCCAGTTCCCCCGCCGGCAGCCATTCCGGCCAGCCGGCTTCCCGCGCCAGTGCTTCGGTTTTCAGCCCGCCGGTCGTGGTTTCCACCAGCGGGAACTGGTAAAGCGCTTGCCAGATGTCTTTTTCCGTCCGTTGTTCCACCACGGTGCGCCCGGCCGCGTCTTCCAGCACCAGGAAATGGAAGTACCGCGCGCGGCGTTTTAACTTCTTTTCTTTCACCGGCCGTTGGTAGACCGTTCCGTTCTGCCGCGCCTTACAACTTTCGGCCAGCGGGCAGGTCGCGCATCCCGCGTTTTTCGGCGTGCAGACCAGCGCGCCGAAATCCATGATCGCCTGATTGAAGATGTTGGCCCGGGCCTCACCGAGCGCCAGATCGGCCAACGCCTCGTAATGCTTGCGGCCCTTGCCGGTGTCGATCGGCGCGGCGTCGTCGCCGTAACGGGCCAGCACGCGGAAGACGTTGCCGTCCAGCACCGCCACCCGCCGGTTAAAGGCGAAGGAGGCAACGGCCGCGGCGGTGTACGGCCCCACGCCGGGCAGGGCCAGCAGACCATTGTAAGTGTCCGGAAACTGACCACCGTGCTCGTTGGCGACCACGCGGGCGGCCTTGAGCAGGTTACGGGCGCGGGAATAATAGCCCAGCCCCTCCCACAACTTCATCACCGCATCGTCTTCGGCGGCCGCCAGGTCGGTTACCGCCGGGTAGGTAGCTACGAACCGCTCGAAGTAAGGCATGCCCTGCTCCACCCGCGTCTGCTGCAAAATGATCTCGCTGAGCCAGATGTGGTAGGGGTTCCTGACCGCCTTCCACGGCATCGGCCGCCGCTCCGGCCGGTACCAACCCAGTAAGCCTTCCCTGAAATCCGGCCAGTTGTTCATAATCGTTCGTTAAAGGGCGAAAGGTCACGTAAAAAATCCGCCGGCGCATTATGCCCCGGCGGATTTTTATTTTGTGGAGAAAACACATAAACTCGAATAGTAATCCGATAAAAATGCAAGGACGCCTGATGTCTCGATAGTTTACCAGGCACAAGTTCTTACTTCTCCCGCAATTTGCCGTACTGGCGGGCAATCTGCGACTTGAGGTCTTTGCGCGCAAAGAAGATGCGGCTCTTGACCGTACCGAGCGGCAAGCCCAAATGGTCGGCAATCTCCTGGTACTTATAGCCCTGGTAGTGCATCAGGAACGGAATGCGCGTGCTGTCGTCCAGCAACTCGATCATCCCTTTCAACTCCTTGATCAGGATGTTGCTATCCGCGGCATTATCGATACTGTTCTTTCCGGAATTCAGATAGTACAGGTTATCGGTGTTGTCCATGATGGTGTTCGCCTTCACTTTCTTCCGGTAGTTGTTGATGAAAATGTTCTTCATGATCGTAAACAACCAGGCTTTCAGATTAGTACCGGGGCGGAATTTATCCTGGTTGGTGATGGCCCGAAAGGCCGTCTCCTGGTAAAGATCCTTAGCGTCCTCAGTATTCTTCGTCAGGTTATAAGCAAAAGAGTTGAGCAGCGTGGTAAGGCGGTTAAACTCCGTAAAAAATTCAGTATTGGCCATGGTAATAGATTTTGCAGGTCAGTTTGTTGAACCAAAGTTAGACAAAAGTTAGATACAGTACAAGTTTTTCCCTTCACCTTATTCCTGATTTCATACTTTTTCAGGCCCGAACCCTAGCTTTCAGTCCATAAATCGCTGTAAATCAGTACATATCTAAAATCACGCAAGGTTATTGTTATTATTAATTTTTCAGTAAAAAATGAAAATAAGCTGCTTTTGTCTAAGCTTTCCTCTCTCTTTCGGGCTGAATCCTCGACAGTAAGGTGTGTTTGAACATGCTGGTGGCTGATTCAGACCGTTAATCCGCATGGCTGAAAATAATTGTCCGAAATCTTGCCGCGACTGCCTTCCGTTGCCGGGGCGGCACTTATACGGACTCTTCCCGGGGCGCGGAACGCGGGTGCGATGATTGGTTAAGGGGCGATGTTTATGCCCCCTTACGGGGAAGATGGAGCGGCGACCGGTTGTCTACCGCTGAGCGTTCGCCACGAAGTACATCGCCGCGCCGAAGAAAATGATGTTGGGCATCCACATCCCCAGGTACACCGGCATGTCGGACCCCGCGCTGATCGTGGAGGCAAATCGACTCAGAAATACGAACAGTGCCCCGATGAACATCCCCATAGCCAGTTGTACTCCCATGCCGCCCCGCGTCTTCCGGCCGGCTACCGCTACGCCGATCAGCGTCAGGATGAGGAGCGTGAACGGTTCCGCCGACCGCCGGGCCAGCTCCACCTCATACTTCCGGATGTTGCCCGCCCCCCGCTCCCGCTGCTTGCGCAGGTGCGCCACCAGTTCCGTCGTCGTCATCGCCGATTGCTGCTCCTGGTAGTCCACGAAATCCGCCGGCTGCAGGTTGAGCACCGTATCCAGCGTCGCCCGGCCGCCGAGGTCCAGCGTCTCCTCGTCCCCCTCGAACGTACGGATCTCGTAATTCGACAGTCGCCACTTTCCCGGCTGCTCCCCCTCGCCCACCCGGTAGCGGGCCGATCGCGCCTTCGTCTGGCTCGTCAGCTTGTTGTCCTCGAAGTGCTGGATGTAAAAGTTACGCGCCGAACTGTCCCGCTTGCTGAAGTGCGTCATGAACACCTTCGTATTCGGCGCCACGAAAACGTGTACGTTCTGCGTTTTTCCCACGTCCTTATTGCGTCCGAAATACGTCCGCTCCAGTCCCGTCCGGTGGGCGTTGGCGTAGGGGATGACGTAGTTGATGCCCACCAGGTAGATCAGCGAAAGAAACCCGGCACCGATCATGTAAGGCCGCAGAAACCGCCGGAAACTTACCCCGGCGTTCAGCATGCTGATCACCTCCGAGTTGGCCGCCATCCTGCCCGTGAAAAAGATCACCGCGATCAGGCAGAGCATCGGCCATAATAGGCCGAGGATGAACAGCAAAAAGGTGGGGAAGTACCCGAACGCGATCTCCATCTTGCTGATGTCACTCTCGATGAAGCGTTCGATCTTTTCGCTGAAGTCAATGATCAACGCCACCATCGAGAAGATCAGCACCGTAAAGAAGAAGGTGCTCAGAAACTTACCAATGATGTACCGATCCAGTTTTTTCAGCATAGTATCGCAAATCAGGAATTAAATGATCAGGGAGCACAAACATACGGTCCCAACCTGTAGTCGTTCCGTAAAACAACAATGGTAGCATGATGCGGGAAAAGACCTTTTCGTGTCTTCTCCCGCCTCATGCTACCATCGCTATAACGCTCCATTAGAGCTTGTTGGGGAATTTGGTTCCTGACCGAGAACGAGTCATTTTAGCTGCGCTGCTACTTCGTGGTCAGTCTGATCGAGGTCAGAAAATGGACACATAACGGGTTATTTGTTCATTTTCTGGACGAAGAGCAGGCTGGAAATGGCCGTTCGCAGGTCGGAAGCAAATTCCCCAACAAGCTCTTAACATTTACCGCTTCACGATCCGCCGCACCGCGCCGTCGATCCGCAGCAGGTAAACGCCGGCGGGCAGTTCGCCCGTCCGCATGGCGGCGGCTTTGGCCGCTCCGTCCACCGTCCGGCTTTGCAGCAGGCGGCCGTTCAGGTCGAACAGCTGCACGTCCAGGTCACGGTTCAACGCCCGCGTCCAGCGGATGCTCAGGTCATTACCGACCGGGTTGGGGAAGACCGTCAGGCCCGCGTCCAGTTCGCTCACGTTGTCCGCGCTCACGACCGCGTCTTCAGTGATCAGAACATCGTGCGCCGTTACGGGCAGGTAACCGCCGTCGGGCGTACTGACCACGAAGCGCAATTCGTCCGTCTCCGCCGTAGCGTCGGTATTGACGTAGAAGAGGCCGCGGCCGTTAATGTCCGCCTGGCGGAAGGTATCGCCTACCATCAGCGTATTGCCGTACAGGAACATCTCGCCGGCCGTCGGCAGGCCGGTGATCGTGTAAACGATGTCGTCGCTGCCGTAAACGTCGCTGTTCACCTCCAACCGCTCACGCAGCACCACGCTACGCTCGCCGGGCCGGCACTCGGTCGCCGTATTGGCGATGCGGGAAGGCGCGATGGCGGCAACGTCGGCGCAAAATTCGATCTCCCAACCCTGGATGGAACCGGCGGACCCACCCGTCTCGCCGACGTCCACCCGCAGCATCCATTCGCCGAAGGTGTCTTCGCCGTTAAAGTCCGCCAGCGAGCCGTTAGGGATGAACACCCGCTGATCGTCCGCCGGGCAAACCACTTCGATGGGGGCATCGTCGTCGAAACCGACGTCCACGCGGTTAGAGGAGAAACACTTCCTGTCGTACAGAATCACCTCCGTTCCCGCCGGGCTGACCAGCGTGACGGTCACCTCGGAGGCAAAGTTGTAACGCACGTTCACGTTCGGCAGGTTGATGTCGCTGATCGCGCCCGCCGTTTCGATGAACAGGATGGATTCCCGCGTGAAGGCCGGCCCGTTACCCGGCAGGCCGATCGGCGTATCCGTAGAGGCGAAAGGCTCACAAGCACTGTTGATGGTCCGGAAGCTGTTCGTCGCTGTCCAGGCACCGGCGCCGCAAACGTTGGAAGGCCGGACACGCCAGTAGTACAGGGTATTGGACTCAAAGAATTCCGCGGGCGTGAAGCCGGTACCCGTCAGCCCGTTGAGCTCCTCGAAGATCGTCTCTTCGGCGAAAGTCGGGGAGGTCGCGACCTGAACGTCGTAGGTATCCGCGTTCGCCGCTTCCGTCCAACCAAAGGCGGTGGTCAGGATGATGCCCGTCGTTCCCTCGGCGGGGGAGACCGTCGCCAGGTCGGAGTAGTCGTTGTCGGTCACCTCCAGGAATATCTGGCGGCGGGCCGTGTCGAGCCCCTCGGCGGCGGCGACTACCGTAAGTTCCAGCAAACCGGAGAAGCGCACGTTGGTCAGGTCGAGGTTCAGCGTAGCGGCTTCCCCCGGCATCAGGCTGTTGGAAGTAAAGTCGGCCACCACGCCGTCGGGCAGGGTCGTGGGGTCAACGGAAAGGGAAATCGGGTTGGCGAACTCCAGGATGCTGCCCGTGGTCAGGTCCACGCTCACCGTCTCCGGCAGGCAGACATCGTCGTAGCGAACGGAAGACTCCAGCGTAAAGCCGGGCTCCGCCTCGCGCAGTACGGTGAACCGCTCGGCGTTGACGTTCAGGAAGATGTTATCCGCCGCTTCCACCATCAGGCGGATGTTATCGTTGCTGTCGCCCTGACCGGGGATGGCCGTGGCCGGAACGGTAACGAAGGCGCGACCGTTGTTCGCTACGTTATTCGCCAGAACGACTTCAAAGGTTTCGCCATTGTCGGTAGACATCAGGATGTTGACGCGCTTACAGTTGACCGGCGCGACGTTGGTGTTCGCCACGTCCCAGGTCACTTCCTGGAAATCGCCGATGTTCCACTCCGTATCGGCGGGCTCGTTAACCACGAACGGACCGGCGGTTTCTTCGGCGAAGAACTGCAATTCCTTCCAGTCCACGCCGCCGGCTTCGCTGTTGTTGTCGCGGGCGGTCAGGCGGAAGGTCATATCGCGGCTGTAGGTCGGCAGCGTCTCGTTCTTGTCGGTGATCGCGTTGACGATCCGGAACAGGTTGGGGAAGTAGCGAACGTTGCCGTCTTCCTCGGGTGGGACGGAGCGGAACAGCGGCGCGTTACCCGTCGGGTCACGCACGTCGGAGGCCGGCCCCAGGTCGTACTGCTCCCAGTTGTACGTCAGGTTGTCGTTGTTGGCGTCGGTCGCCGTACCCGCCAGGCGGAACGGCGTACTGATGGGCAGGTAGAAATCGTCGGTGTACTCAAAGCTGACTTCCGGCGTGAAGTTGCTCGTTTCCACCACCGTGGCGCAATCCGCCGCGCCCGTCTCGCGGGTGAAGGTCAGAAACTGCTGCAGGCTACCGACGTGGTAGTAGGAGTCTTCGCCACCGATGTTGTTGCTGCCGCAGGCACCGGCGTAAGACATGATCGTCGTACCCGAGCCGGGCTCGAAGGAAGTCTGACTTGCGCGCTGACCTTCGCTGCCGGGGCAGTTGTTCCAGCTGTGGCTTACGTTGAACTGGTGGGCCACCTCGTGCGCCATGATGCGCAGGGCCGCGCCGACAACGGAGCCGCCGACGCAGGTCACGCCGCGGGTCTTTCCGATATTGTTACACGCCGAGCCGCTTACTACACCGCCGACGTCGTCACAGCTCGAAGTCAGAATATGGCCCAGATCGTAGGAGTTGAGATTGACGTTGTTGTCGGTAAAAGCACCGAGTACCTGACCGAGCAGCTCGCGGCCCGTAGTGGCGTCGACGTAAGGGTCGGTCGCCGCGTCGAGGTAGATCAGGCCGGGCACGATGTTCAGCGCCATACGAATGCCGATCTCCTGCTCGAAGATGGCGTTAATCGTGCTCGTCGCCGTATTGAAGGCCTCGATCACGGCTTCTTCGGTTCCGCCCACCTGCTGGGCAAATTCCCCGGTACAGGTGATGATCAGGTCATAGACGCGCAGCTCCCGCGCTTCATTGCCCGACTTCAAACCATTCACGGCACCCGCGATCTCGCCCCGATCCAGAAAATCCTGGGAGATCTCGATGTCGTCGTAGGCGGGCATCGTTTCCTCGTCGAACCCACAGGCGAGTGCGCCCTGGGCTTCGTTCAGCAGTTCCATGTAATCGCCGTAGGCCGCGATCCGGTAGTCGTCGCCCGGGGTCGGCTCGATGATGAAGTAGCCGTCGGGACCACGCAGCACGGCGGACATACCGCTAGGTGAAGTTGCGATCCGGCCACCGCCCCAGGGGCCGGTCACGCGGTAACTCTCAAACCGCGGGTAGTCGGGCAGCAGATCGCTGTTGTAGACCGTAAAGTCGGCGAAATTACCGTCCGGCATGGGCAGACTCACCGTCGTGGAACTCTTCTCGCCACCGAATTCCTTGGGGGCCGTCGCCAGACCGGCGCGTAGTTCATCGAGGTCGAGGGTTGCCTTTTGGAAATTTGCCGTAGTGCCGGTCTGAAGGGTAAAAGATTGTGCCGAGAGGCCGCAGGCGCAGCAAAATGCTAACGCAAGAAGTACATTTCTGATCATGATATAAGGTTAAAGCTGAACGACAAAGATAAGAAAAGGGAAGAAGGATTAGCGTCGTGTGGCTTGCGGAAGGTGACGTGGGCGGGGTCGCGGGTGCAAAGGAAGGTTGAGGGCATCGAAGTTGATGATGGCCGTTTGCTTGCCCGCCGTCGCCGCCCGCACGCCCCGGTAATGCCCGTACGCCAGGTCATGCCCGCCGCCCGGCACGATCGGTGTTTGCCCCGCTTTGATCACGGCGGCCACCATCAGGGCGATCTCCGCCTCCCCCGCCCCCCCGTAGCATCACTTGCTACCGCGACTTACTTGATTTTTCAAGCCCCGCCCAGGTTTCTCGATGTTCCAGAAAAAAGAACGCGTACAAACACGTGTTTAGATACGTATATGTACTTTTTGTATTTAACAAATTTATTTTTGTGCTCGGTTGGCTTCTATAATTACAACTCCTTAGCAGGATGAAAGTCTTGCCTATTGTAAACACATAAATCATTCATTATGACTCCCGAACAGGAGAAAAAGGTATTAGCCGCCATTTATGATCGCCTCTTTGATGCGATCACTTACCAGCCCGCCGAAGGTGAGAATCCGTTCACCGCAAAGGAAACCTTCATTCACTTCGCCAAGAACGAGGCCATTGACATGGCGTCATACGCCAACCCGGTTACCCCGAGCAATCCGCCCGGCAACCTCAAAGCCTCCGAAGCCTTCTCGCTAATGGTAGACCAGGTGTCTCCCATGACACTGGAGTGGGAAAAGTCCGGGGCCAAACTCTCTTCTACTTACGAGAGCATCATCAAATCCGCCAACGCCAACACCAAAGTAGATCCGAAGCAGAAGAAGATGTACGATAAAGCGTACGGTTACCTTCACCAGACCATCGAAAAGAAGGACCCCTTCGACGACGACGCCAAGCCGGTAAAGGTCACTACTGACAGCCCGGACTACGTTGCCTATGAGGAAAATATGGGCGATTACGTCGACGCCATCTCTGACTACCGGGCACAGTACAACCTTTACCTGGACGACCTGGAAGACAGCGACGTTAAGGTTAGTGGCAAGGCCGATCGAAACTGGCAGGCGACGGCTCCACGCTTTGAGAATGAGATCAAAAAAGCCTTCCGGAAGCTTACCGCCGGAAATGGCGAGTACGTGAAGCAGGCCCTCGATATTCTTCAGACCACCATCAACGATGGTATTCGCCGGGCCCTGGCTATCGCCAAAGCAGCGGTAGAGCAAGACCACAAATACAGCTCCTCCCTCGGCACCGCGGGAAACCCGTGGCTCTTCAGCTACCCCAGCCCCGGCAACTGGGCCGAGGACGACGGAAACCTGAGCTTCACTCACCTGGCCATCAGTGGTTCCAACCTCAAGACGCGGAACGATACCAGCGAGCACACCTTCAGCGTAAGTACGGAGGTAAACTGGGGCCTATGGAAAGTAAAAGCCAACGCCAGCGGCGAGTACAAAAAGGAGAACAGTTCTACGGACGCGGATTCCCTGTCGTTCTCTGCCGAGATCGCCAAGGTAAGGATCAACCGCCCCTGGTTCAACGAGTCCATTTTCCGCCTCGGAAGCTGGTACACCAATCTTGGTACTAAGGGGTCGATCTCCAACGGTAAGATCGACTCCTCCAACGCCGGAGGCCTGATCCCGATGTACCCCGTAGCCTTCGTGGTAGCACGGAACATAAAGATCAAAGCGGATTTCAGTCACGAGGATATCGAAAAGGTTTCCAACGCCACCCAAGCGGGCGGTTCCGTTGGCTGGGGTCCTGTTTCCGTTTCAGCCCAGTACGGGAACAAGAACACCCACGAGGAACTGAATCAGGATATGCAAAACGGCGAGATCAACGTTCCCGGCATGCAGATCATCGGTTGGGTAAGTCGCCTTACGCCTCAGTCTCCACTGATGGCCGACCCCAACACGGCAGCAGCTTAAACACCACAACTTCATAGCGCACGGCCGACTTATTGCTACGGGCCGGCCGTGCTTTCAATCGTTCTAAATGGGTGATCTTCAACAACTCTTTGCGGCCCAACTCGGTCGTAAACTGAACGAGCGTATGCCGTCGCCGCCGTCCAGAAAGCGTGGGTTAAATGGTCCGTCGCCCCCACCACCCCCGCCGTCACATAAAGAAACCGGTGCGTTACTACAGCTCATCAAACAACCGATGGTGCTCGACGTAAAGCAGTATGAGAATCCACATTCCTCCGCAAACCCCGGCGGTGACTACAAGGCGGCCTATCGTCTTTTTGAACTCTCCGACAGCATACCGGAGTTTGCGCCTAACTATTCCGGAAGTATGCGCAAACTGCATAAACTGTACGGCAGTATTCTTGATTCAGCGAGCACCACGAACGCTTTTACCAGAAGTATTCTTGCGGACAGTCGGTCGAACTTCAACTCCGCCCGCCTTTCGGGTATGGGTGGCATACCTAACGACTGGTACCTCGTATCCGCTATTCCCGGAAACTGGTACGACCTGGTAAAACAACGCAGTTACCTCATTCCAATGACCATCAAACTGGACGATGAGGTTTCCGGAACGGGAGGCTTCATTTTGATGGATGACGACGAACGTGTTTCCTGGTCCATCAACACCGGAGGTAAGCAGGAACACAAGATGGCGGATGGCACCTCCATCAAGGAGATAACCGTAGACGTAATGGTCGTGGAGTTTCAACGATCGTGGTTCAATTTCGAGTTGTTCAGTTCCCCCGGTTGGGAGATACAGGGCCTTAAGCCGAATTATTTTTCAACGGGAAGCCTGAGTCAGAACGGCGGCACCATGCCCCTGGTCATAAAATCGATGCTGGTGGGTGCCAACTTCGCGATGACCGGGCAGTTCGCCGACCGGGACCTCAACCTGCTTCAGCAAAACTCAGAGGAGGTCTCCATCGGTCCCTTCGCCATCAGCGGAGCCGGTAAGGCAGCCACCATAAGCGGCAACAGCGCGACGGTAAAAATACAAAGTAACGTAACCCAGGTGATCGGATTCACCAGCCAGTTGGTACCCCAGGCACCAGCGGTTAATTCCTAATCAATTAATAATTTAAACTATGAATTGCGATGTAAATAACGATGTCAGAGACTACATGAACAACCTGACCACCGCGGATAAAACAACCTACAATTCCCGTTGTGCAAACGTAATAGGTTGGAACGGAAAGGGGCCCCTTACCGGTTGGGACTCGATCAAAAGCGGCGTCTACCACAGCCGGCTCAACGGCGACCTCCGCCTGGTGGGAAAGCGTGATGGCTTTACCTTCACGGTATTGGCCATCTACAAGCACGGGCCCAAGGACAAAGGCAAATCTAAAGTAGTGGGCGAAAATGTTCCCGAATACGGATAGCGCCCCAACCGCTTTATTTCCCTTTTCCCTACCGGCGTGAGTAACTCACGCCGGTATTTTTTATGCCGGCGCGTTTTCCTCGCTCAGCTCTTTTCACCCACGGAGTAAAGATTGGTCCAGGGGTCTTTAGCCCATCCTTCCGCACCCGCGTCCCACCGCCCTTACTCCATCGTTTAAGTTATATTTACTTCCGTTTACAAGATTACCCCAACTAATTGGTTACAAATAGCATCTGTCCTATTGTATACACCCCCATAACACATGAAAAAGTATCTCTTGCCCCTCCTCGGCGTAGCCCTGCTCGGCCTCGCCGTTTGGTATTTCACCCGGCCGGATGTCGCCGAGGAAACCGCCCAGCTTACCGTCGCCGTGCAGCAAGGCGAGTTCCTGATGAACGTGATCGCTACGGGAGAACTGCAGGCCAAGCGCTCCGAAAAGATCACCGGGCCCAGCGGCATGCGCACCAACCAGATCTACCAGACCAACATCACCGACCTGGTGCCCGAAGGCACGATGGTCCAGGCCGGCGACTACGTGGCGACCCTCGATAAAACGGAGGCCGACACCAAGATCAAGGAGGCACTCAACGAGATGGACAAGATCAACACCCAACTCGAAGCCACCCGTATCGACACCGCCATCGAGATGCGGGCGCTGCGCGATCAGCTCATCAACATGAAGTTCGGGATGCGCGAAAAAGAGTTGGAGGTGGAGCAAAGCAAGTACGAAGCCCCGATGGTGATCCAACGCGCCAACATCGAGCTGGAGCGCGCCGAACGCGACCTGGAACAACTCAGAATGAAGTACGCCCTGAGCCAGGAAAAGGCCAAAACGCAGGTCGCCGAAATCATGGCCAACCTGCGCCAGCAGCAGATCATCCTGACCCGTTTGCAAAAACTGGCCAGCGAATTCGTGATCAAGGCGCCGAAAGACGGCATGGTCATTTACGCCCGTAACTGGGACGGTAAGGTGCAGGCCGGCAGCCAGATCCGCGCCTGGGACCCCGTCGTGGCCGAGCTGCCCGACCTCTCCGAAATGGTGTCCAAGACCTACGTCAATGAAGTCGACATCAGCCGCGTACGGAAGGGGCAGGAGGTCACCATGCAGGTCGACGCCTTCCCCGATAATTCATACACCGGCCTCGTGGTCCAGGTCGCCAACATCGGCGAAAAACTGCGCAACTACGACTCGAAGGTCTTCGAGGTCATCATCCAGGTTAACGAGGGCGACTCGATTTTGCGGCCGGCCATGACGACCAGCAACGAGATCGTGACCGACGTGCTGGGCGACAAGCTGTTCATTCCGCTCGAGGCTTTATACAAGGATTCGATCACCTTCGTCTACCAGCAGGTCGACGGCCGCCCGGTCAAGCAGGAGGTGGTCACCAGCTGGTCGAACGAGAACCAGGTGGTCATCATCGAGGGCCTCGGGGCGGGCGACCGCGTCTACCTCACCGCGCCGACCAACGCGGCGAACCTGCCGCTGCAGCCGCTGGCCGTCGGCACCAAAAAAGACGCCAACCAGTTCCTGCTCAGCGAGCGCGACGAACGCCGTAAGATCGGCGATGAGAAGGAGGCCAAAGTAGCGAAGGAGGACCAAATCAGGGGCAGCGGCGGTAACGACGGCGGCTTCGTTATCATGTTTTAGTAAACGCTCTGACCCATGAAAAAGCTATTGTTCAACTTCCAGCTCGCGCTGGAGGGCGTGGCGGCCAACCGTCTGCGCGCCTTCCTGACGGCCCTCGGCATCGTTTTCGGCGTCGCGGCCGTGATCGCGATGCTCGCCATCGGTACCGGCGCGCGCGAGACCATCCTGGCCCAGATGCGCCTGATCGGGGCCAACAACATCGTTGTCACCAGCCTGATGGACGCCGTGGCCGACGACGACGGCGGCGAGGCGCAATCCGCCGGCCAGGAGAAAAACACCAAACCGTGGTCGCCCGGCCTCAACCTGGGCGACGTGCGGGCGATCAACGCCATTCTGCCCGGCGTCTCGGCCGTCAGCCCCGAGATTGTGCTGCCCGTCACGGTCATCCGCGACGGCAAGATCGGCAAGAGCCGGACGGTGGGCGTAACCAACGCGTTCTTCGAGCTCAACAACCTGGGCCTGAGCCGCGGCAGCCTCTTTCACCCCCGCCACCAGGCGAAGGCGGACCCCGTTTGCATCATCGGGCAAGACATCGTGCGCAAGTATTTCAGCGCGGGTAACCCGGTGGGGCAACGCCTCAAGGCGGGCAACACCTGGCTGCGCATCATCGGCGTGCTGGAGGAGCGGATCGCCAAAGACGAACAGCTCGAAAACCTCGGCATCCGGGATTACAACCAGGATATTTACGTGCCGCTGCAAACCGCGCTCATCCGTTTTAAAGACCGCAGTTTCGCCCATTCGCGCAACATCGGGAACAACAACGGTCGCAATAATGCACCGGCCGAGAACTACCACCAGCTGGACCGCATGGTCGTCCGCGTGGAGGACTCCAACGAACTGCTGGCCACCAGCAACGTCATCGCCCGCCTGCTCAAACGGCGGCACCAGACGGTGGTCGATTACGAGATGGCGGTACCCGAAAAAATGCTGGAAGCGCAGCAGCAGACGCAGGAGACGTTCAACAAAGTCCTCGCCTTCATCGCCGGCATTTCGCTGCTGGTGGGCGGCATCGGCATCATGAACATCATGCTCGCCTCCGTGCTGGAGCGCACCAAGGAGATCGGCACGCGGCGCAGCCTGGGCGCGACCCGGCAAGACATCGTGCAGCAGTTTTTGCTGGAGGCCATTTTCATCAGCCTGCTGGGCGGCATTTCCGGCATTTTGGTGGGCGTGGGCGCGGCGGGCTTCATCGGCGCGAACTACGACATCCCGACCGAGGTCTCGGCCTGGAGCGTCATCCTTTCCTTCGGCGTCGCTTCGGTGATCGGGCTGGTCTTCGGGCTGTTCCCGGCGCGACGGGCGGCGAAGCTGGACCCCATCAAGGCGTTGCGCTCAGACTGATGCGGGCGGGGGCGCGGGTGCGGGGGAATGGGCGAAGACGCAGGTTTTCACCCCGAACCGCCGGCCTTAACCTCTACCCTTCAGGACCCTACTCCAAACAACCACCCACCAAAGAACCAAACCCATGCCTTTTTCTCCTGCTTCCGCGATTTTACACCTCCGAGGAACTTTTGGCCGACTGCGTCAGGCCAAAAGATACCTCGGAGGTGAAAATCGCTACGATCTACTCGCCCCCGTGGGAGTGAGCCGTTTTTACCTCCGAGGTGTCGAGCTGGCGCAGCCGCGAGCTCCTCGGAGGTGTAAAACGTCGAACGGGTCCATTCTTACCCTCTTTCTCCTGATCTTCTTCGCCCTCCCCGCCCAAGCCCAAACCCTCTACCAGCTCACCCTCCCCGAAGTCGTCGCCATCGCCCGCTCCGAATCGCCGGATATGAAACTGGCCGAAACCCGCCTCAACAACACGCTCTGGCGCTACCGCTCGTTCCAGGCCGATTACAAACCGCAGATCAGCCTCGACGCCACCCTGCCGAGCCTCAACCGCTCGATCGACAACATCGTGCTGCCCGACGGGTCGGAAGATTTTATCAGCCGCTCACTGATGCGCAACTCGGTCAGCCTCTTCCTGTCGCAGCCCATCGTGGCGACGGGCGGGCGGGTGTTCCTGACCACCGGCCTGCGGCGGCTCGACGTGTTCAAGACCAACCTCAACCCGAACTCCATTTCCTACCTCTCCACGCCCGTCTCCCTGGGTTTCGTGCAGCCGCTGCGGACGTACAACGAGCTGAAGTGGCGCAAGAAGATCGAACCGCTGCGCTACCAGGAAAGCCGGCGGAGCTTCCACGAGGAAAAGGAGCAGGCCGCCGCCACGGCCGCCGACCTGTTCTTCGACCTGCTGATCGCCCAGCTCAACCTGGAGGCGGCCACCAAGAATAAATCCAACGCCGATACGCTGTACGCCATCAGCCAGGGCCGCTTCGGCGTGGGCCGCATCGCCGAGACGGATTTGCTGCAGATCGAACTCAGCGTCATGAACGCCGACGCCGCGCTGGCCGGCGCCAACCTGAACGCGCAGACGGCGAACGAGGAACTCCGCGCCTTTCTCGGCATTACCGACAACGCCAGCTTCCAGCTCACCCCGCCCGCCGGTATTCCCGACGCCGCGGTGGACGCGGACGCGGCACTGCAATACGCCGTCCGGAACCGCAGCGTCATCCTCGGTTTCGAGCGGCGCGCCCTGGAAGCCGAAGCGGAACTGGACCGGGCGCGGAAGAACAACGGTTTTCAGATCGACGTCGAGGGGCAGTTCGGCCTCTCCGGCACGGGCCGTGGTTTGGGCGAGGCCTACAACGACCTGATCGACCAGGAAGTCGTGACGCTCGGCATCCGCGTGCCGATCGCCGACTTCGGTAAGGCGCGCAGCCGCATCGAGGTGGCCCGCTCCAACCAGGACCTGGAGCGGCTCAACATCGCCCAGGAGCGCATCAGCTTCGAGCGACGGGTGAGCCTGCAGGTCCGCCAGTTCGACCTCCTCCGCAACCAGGTCGCGCTGGCCGACCGGGCCAACGAAGTCGCCATCCGCCGGGAAGCCATCACGCGGAAGCGGTACCTGATCGGCAAGCTCAGCGTCACCGAGCTAAATCTGGCGGTGCGGGAGATGGACGAGGCGCGGCGGCAGTACGTTACGGCGCTAAGGAACTTTTGGTTGGGTTATTATGAGTTGCGGAGGTTGACGCTGTATGATTTTATCAGGGGGGAGGAACTTGTGGTGGAGTAATGATACCGGCGGACAACTAATTGCCGCTCGGGGAGAACCCCGTTAGCTGCCGCCGCGCTTTACGGCTAAATACCCACCCCCATGGAAAACTGGTTAATCGCCTCCCTCCCCATCCTCCTCCAAACCATCGCCTCCGTCATCGGCATCATGCTGATCATTCTGCTGATCGTGCGCACGGGGGGCCTGCGCACCTTCGCGAAGATGTCGAGCTTCGATTTCGCCTCCACCGTAGCCGTGGGCTCGATCATGGCCTCGGTGGTGATGAACGGCGGGCAGTCGCTGGCCAAGGCCGGCATCGCCATGGCGACCATCGTCAGTTTCCAGCAGCTGGCGGCGTTCCTCAAGCGCAGGAACAACACCCTCGAATCGATGATCGAAAACACCCCGATGATGCTCATGGACGGGCCCAACATCCTGACCAAAAACATGGCCAAAACCGGCGTCACCCACGCCGACCTGATGGCCAAACTGCGGGAAGCTAACGTGATCGAACTATCGGAAGTGAAGGCGGTGGTGCTGGAAACGACGGGGGACATCTCGGTGCTGCACAGTAGCGGCAACGAGGCGGTGGCGGAGGTGTTGTTGGCGGGGGTGCGGCGGTAGCGTCTCTTCTTTGCGCTGCGCGCAATCCCAATTCCCAAGGAGGGGAGGAGATGGAGGAGAGGCCGGGATCGCTGACTATAGTACCGTCGGTTATCCCAAGTGATTTTGCGTTCGCGAAGCGAACGCGGCCTTCAAAAAGCGTGGTGTGTAGGGGCGATCCCTCGCGGTCGCCCGTACGCGCGGCCTTCTTAACGAGGGGCTTGTAGGATCCCTCGCGGTCGCCCGTACTAATACGAGTATAAAAATCTAACCACAGATGATGACCATGAGCACCACCCCCAACATCCTCTACCTCGATACCGAAACCACCGGCCTCGATGCAACTACCGATCGCGTCATCCAACTGGGATACCGCGCCGCCTTCAAACGCTACCCCAGACCCTTCGATGAAGTAACGCTGATCCGCCCCGCCGGCTTCCTCATCCCCATCGAATCCACCAACATCCACGGCATCACTACCGCCAGGGCGGAACGCTTCGGCAACTCCCTCGATAACGTACTTATTGAACTGCTCGGCCTCCTCATGGAAGCCGACATCTACGTCGGCCACAACATCGCCTTCGACCGACGCTTCCTGATCGCTGAAGCCACCCGCGTAGGCATGAGCCACCTGGTTGGCGAACTCGATCGCGGATCCGCCGGGTCCACCCGGGTTGAGCAGGATCGACCCACGCCGGTCACCGGTCGCAGAATGGCGGGTCAGTGCAAGATCGATGCTCGCATCGCCGATGTCGGTGTCGCCGAACGTGTCGACCGGGTGATCCATCGCGTATGTATAGGGGTGGACTGCGGGTCCTGTCAATTGAGGCGGTTTGGCGACACCCCAATGTCGCGATCGGACAGCAATAGCGGTACAGGCGACAGATGGCGCTGTCGCTATTGCTATGCGGGTCCGGCGGCGCGATATTTCGTTTCGAGCCCGAAACACCAACTCGATCAGCGGCCACCAAGGCCTCGCTGCAAGTCCGCAGCACGATCAGAGAAGATTCGGGAACGTCATAACCAACTAACGAATTGAGGTAGTCATGCTAAGTCTCTCTAGCCAGCGACTCTTCATGAATGCGATGACCAAGCTGATCGTGTCGGTGCAACCGATGTTCAATCGCTTCGAGAACCGCCAAAAAGATGGCGCAGTCTTTGCTGCTGTGTGGATTCCGGTGGCGATCTTCCTCGCCGGCGCCGCTGCCATGACCGTCTACTGCAACAGCCGCGGTTACGCCGGCTGGGAATGGAAGTGGACGTGGCGAGGACTCAAGGCTAGTTGTTACCGCTAGCCCACTTGGTACTCACACCGTGCGAGCGAGTCCGCTAGGTCTCGCTCATACGAACAACAAACGAATAACAAAACGGTGGCACCGCCACCACCAATACGTCAAAGCAATACAACCAAAAATCGGATGCTCGCCGAGCTCCGATCCCAACAATGAAAGGAAATACCGTGAACACACTTATCTTGCGACTCACCCTTCTCTCCCTTGCCATGGCACAGGACGCCGTCGACTCCTTCGAAGCGGCAGCTCGCCGTAATGACGACCGAATCTTCAATGCGTTCTGGATTCCAATCGCAGTCGTCATGGCCGGTGCGGCCGCAATGACCATCTGGTGCACCTCCCGTGGCTACAAGGGCTTCCGGTTTGAGCTGACCTGGCGTGGATTCCGCGCCGGCTGCTACAAGTAGGCTAATAATGCGAACTGTGTGGGCGTCGAGAGATGCCATCTCCGACGCCCACATGGGCGGCAGCTCGGCTAGCAATACCGAGGACCTCATGACCAAGAATATTCTCGAAGTCGACGACGTGTCGTTCTCCTACGACGGTCGGACCATGGCGCTCGACCATGTGAGCTTCGGGTGTCCCGAAGGATCCATCTTCGCAGTTCTTGGACCGAACGGCGCTGGCAAATCCACGCTGTTTCAACTTGTACTGGGCCTACTGAGCCCATCAGCGGGCCACGTCAAGCTACTGGGCGAGTCCCCAACTCACCGACCCACAAAACGCCATATCGGCTGGGTGCCTTCCGAGGTATCGCAGTCGCTGATGCTGAACGTGACCGAATACTTCTCTCTGCTCGCAAGCACTCAACCTGAATTCGACCTGGGTTACGCATTCGACCTGCTGGCGCCCTTCGATCTCGACGGGGCGCAGAATAAGCTGCTCAGTGAGCTCTCTCACGGCATGCGCAAGAAGGCCCAGCTCATCGGAGCAGTTAGTCATCGTCCATCGCTGTTGCTGTTGGACGAACCCTTCTCTGGCCTAGACCCTCAGTCGCATCACATCCTAGAGACCATGCTCAACGAACTCTCTCGCAACGGTGCGACGATCATGCTCGCCTCGCATCAAATCGAAGTCGTCGACGCACTTGCATCACATGTCGCGGTGATGCGCAAGGGCGCTACGTGTGCAGTGGGAACTCCCGCAGCCCTCCAAGAACAATTCGATCGTGACAACCTGCGCCAGGTGTACCTGGCTGCGACCCAACTCGGCTCCGATGCCGAAGAGCGGGCGGCCGATCTCCGGCAACTGCTCATCAATTCATCCCCCACCCAAGACTCCTCCCGAAGGACCCCCCTATGAATGTCAAGAAAATCGGCCCAAGCCTCGTCTTCGGCGTCACCGTCACCCTGCTCGTAGTACTGGCGACCTTTCTCCTCGCATTGATCACTGACAGTACAAAACGCCTTCCAGGTGTAGTCGACGTGGTGGTACAAGCTACCGCCGAGACCTCAGCTGTCGAGATCAACTGGGGCCCCGGTCTACTGGTGCTCTTCGTTGTGGCATCGGCTGTGTCCTATGCAGCCGCAGTAGCCTCGGGCTCAAAGCTCACGGCACAGGGCGCCTAACATGCGCCAGATCGTCAAGCTCAGCGTTCGGATGATCGGACGCAGCATTGACAAGTCGAGCGGCTCCCCGCTTACGCGGTGGCTGCTCATTGCTGCGACGGTTCTGCTGCCCGTCGCGATGATCGCCGCTACCTCGGGCCGTCAATTAGCGAGTATCGATTCACCCCAAGCGACCGTCGCAAACCTCCTCATCTTCGTGGCAACGATCACCACGTTGATGACGCTTACGGTCACGCTGGCGTGGCGTGTCGATGAACGATTTCTCGAGATCTTCGAGACATCGCCAATGCCGACACCGAAGTGGCAGTTCGCGCTACTCATCCCGAACATGCTGCTCGCGGCATGGATCGCGTTGGCCTCGGTGTCGCCGCTGCTCGTTGACGCGGTATCCGAAGTAGGCCTCGGTGTCGGGCAAATTGCGCTCGTCCTTGGCGCTGCCCTAACGATGACTGTCTTTGGCGTGCTGGCAGGCACCGTGGTGGCGCTTGCTCTACGGCGAGCCATCATCGTTGCGCCGGCTGCACTGCGTTCGGTCGCCGCATCCATAGTGTTGCTGGCCTCGTCGTCGGCGCTGCTTTGGAGCGCACTGAAGCTCTGGGAGCGCACGAACGACAGCATCGCAACCTACGAGCTGTCGCTGCTTCAAGGCAATGCGATTGACGCACCGTTCAACGTGACCGTCGTGTCAGCCGCAGTCATCTTGCTCCTCGGGCCGCTGTGTGTATGGCTGCTCATGATTGGCCTACGGCTGCGGTTCACCGCGATACAACGAGATGACACGTCGGCGTTGAAAGTGCTGTACTACGGTCGACGAGTCGGACCGGCAAGCCTCGGGTCAACCTGGTTGCGCAGCCCACACTCAGCAGCACAGCTTGGAATAGCGTTGCTCATGTTCGCAACCGGGGTCGTCGTCGGCGATCTACGATGGGTGGCGCATCTTGCGATTGCATTCGCTGGCGCTTCCTTCGTGGGGTTCGCGCCCGGCAACGTTGGCATGCGGTCCATCGTTGGCGTGGGAGCGGTAAGCCCCTTGCGATGGTTCGCAACGAACACGATGGGCGCAATTGCGACCTGGCTGGTGATGCTGGTGCCATGGATGATGACTATGCAGCTGCTCGGCGAGAGCTTCTTTGAAACAACCATCGTTGCCACGCTGGTCATGGCAATCGCTCTGGTCGTGGGCGGCGTGTTCGCCTACTCCTATCGCACATCGTCAGGCGCCGAGTTCGCCAACTTGGTTGTGTATGCGCTCGCTGCCGCCGCGGTGTTGACGATCATCAACCGAGATGTGTTCGGCCAGTCCGAGACGACCGTCACCGTCGGCCTCTGTTTGGTGGTGCTTGCGGCTGCCGCAGCATCGGCGGTGCAAGCCGCCCGCGACGTTGTATGGCGAGAACAGTGAGACGGTTCGCCTCAGCGCTGGCCGTCACGGTCCGCAAGCTCTTCGAGTCTTCCAATGCCCGCTGGATTGTTGCTGTTCCAACGTTGATCATCGTTGGGTTGGCCATCTGGACCGTGGTGACTGACCGCTCGTGGACGCTCGCAACCGAGCTGAGTGCCTTGCTCATTGCGGGGGTTGGTGGCTTGATGATGCACGAGATGGCACACGCCTTTGCGCACGAGCTGGCACTTCCAGGTCGGCCCTGGAAGTTCGCTACTCGTGGCATCTCGCTGGCAATCGTGACTGAGTATCCGGTGGTGGGGCGCAGCCGGGTCGCGGTTGCAGCCGCTGGTCCGATCGTGGGGGCCGCGGTGTCGGCTTTGCCGATGTAGATCTCCCGCAACGATGGTGCTTTCCTCCTGATGGCGCTGTTCCACCTGTACTTGTTGACCCCGTTCGCATCCGATGGGCGTCACATCGTCGACGGAGTTCGACAGGCCAGGCTGGACTCCTCGGCCGACTGACGTTCAGCGAGGCATTGACCTTGCGGGCTACGGCCGGACTGTTGCCGCGTGCCACCATGGCGTCATGAAGCTTTCGATGTCACTGAACTACATGGGCGACCCGGTGCAGGCCGCCAACGACGC